>Ga0228614_1000202_pt1 | contig 36412 bp, 21 predicted proteins | sample 15DmetaG_FD_190531 | JGI IMG/M metagenome (GOLD analysis project Ga0228614, IMG submission 190531) | Seawater microbial communities from Monterey Bay, California, United States - 15D | ecosystem: Environmental > Aquatic > Marine > Coastal | place: USA: California | collected 2016-10-13
ATTATCGAGACATAATAATCGAAGCATTTTTCGGCCTAAGCAATGAAATGTAGAAAACAAGAATAAACGAAGTTGAGATGAATCCATGTTTGAACCCAGCTGTCAACAATCCAAGAATTGGTTGTTGCTAACAGCGTTTGTGACCGCGATAGCAGCATCGAAGATAGTTTGGATGAAGCTACGGAGTATTTCGTAGTTTTCAAGTTTTATTGGTTCAGCCTTGACTTTTTGTTTCTTTTGGGTCAAGCCAAAAGATAGGTGAAAAAACATTTTACAAAGTCATGACGATTATCCCCATAAAAATGTATTTGATCCAAATAAAAACCTGAGATTCTGTTTTAATAGACAAAAAAAGGGCATCCTATTCGGACACCCTCATAACTTGAATTCGAATATTATATAAGTTCAATTATACAGCTACACTATGCTCTCTTAGAGCATCATTCAATGAAGTCTTTAAATCAGTTGAAGCCTTACGTTGACCAATAATTAAAGCACATGGAACTTGGTATTCTCCTGCTGCAAATTTCTTTGTATAAGACCCTGGAATTACCACGCTTCTGTCAGGAACATATCCATTAAACTCTTTTGGTTCATCTCCAGTAACATCAATGATTTTAGTTGATTTTGTTAAAACGACATTCGCACCTAAAACAGCTTCTTTTCCTATTCTAACCCCTTCAACTACAATACACCTGGAACCTATGAAAGCTCCATCTTCAACAATAACCGGTGATGCTTGTAATGGTTCTAAAACTCCACCAATACCTACACCTCCACTCAAGTGAACGTTCTTTCCTATTTGAGCACACGAACCAACTGTAGCCCAAGTATCCACCATTGTACCTTCATCAACATAAGCCCCAATATTTATATAAGAAGGCATCATTATTACCCCTTTGGAAATGTATGCACCATAACGAGCAACAGCAGGAGGTACAACCCTTACGCCTAATTTTTCATAATTGGTTTTCAATGCCATTTTATCATGGAATTCAAATGGTCCAACTTCAACAGTTTCCATTTTACGTATTGGGAAATATAAAACTACGGCTTTTTTAACCCATTCATTTACAATCCAATTACCATCCATATCTGGTTCAGAAACTCTGATGATACCTTTATCAATATCTTCAATCACATGATTTATCGCATCAATTGTTTCTTTTGAGTTTAATAAACTTCTATCTTCCCAAGCTTTTTCAATTATTGATTTCATTTTATATGCTTTTAAACAAAAACAACCGATGCTTTTACTTCATCGGTTGTTCTTAAATTTGTTTTTAATCGTATTACTTCCAAACCCCCATTGCTGAAAACTTTTCAATTCTGTTTTCAATTCTTTTAGCTGGTTCAACTTTATCTAATTCTTTAAGGTACTTTAAAATACTCTTTTTTACAGTTCCATAAATTTCTTCTGGATTTCTGTGTGCACCGTTTATCGGTTCTTTGATTACATCATCCACCAACTTCAATTTTTTCATATCTGATGATGTTAATTTCAATGCACTTGCAGCTTTTTCTTTATGCTCCCAAGACCTCCATAAAATAGAAGAACAAGACTCAGGTGAAATAACAGAGTACCATGTATTTTCTAACATAACAACTTTATCACCTACACCTATTCCTAAAGCACCACCTGAAGCTCCCTCACCTATAATAATACAAATTACTGGAACCTTTAATCGCATCATTTCAAATATGTTACGAGCAATCGCTTCACCTTGACCTCTCTCCTCTGCTTCCAAACCAGGGAAAGCTCCTGGAGTATCAATAATCGTTACAATTGGCTTATTAAACTTCTCTGCCAAACGCATTAAACGCAATGCTTTTCTATATCCCTCAGGATTAGGCATTCCAAAGTTTCGGAACTGACGCATCTTTGTGTTCACTCCTTTTTGTTGACCTATAAACATTACTGAACGACCATCTAACATTCCAAAACCACCGATCATGGCTTTATCATCCTTTACCGTTCTATCTCCATGTAACTCTTGAAACTCACCGTTCGTGATTGCCTCAATATATGCTAACGTATATGGTCTCTCTGGATGTCTAGAAAGTTGTACTCTTTGCCATGGAGTAAGATTGGAAAAAATCTCTTTTGTAGTCTCCTTTAACTTATTTTCTAATTCAGATACTTTGTCAGACATGTCTAACTCTGCAGTATCTCCAATTTCTTTTGCTTTTTCAATTTGAAGTTCTAAAGCATGAATTGGTTCTTCAAAATCTAAATATGTTGCCATTTTATTTCTATTTGAGAGCCGAAAGTTACAAAAATAGTTTACTTTATCCGTCAGTTTGTTGATAAAATATGATTAATAAAACGATATAGTCTTAGTTCTATTAATTGTTTAGAACTACTTGTTAAGATAACAAACTAAAAGTATGAAATTTACTTATCAAAATTTTATACTTTTACCTTTATATTAAAATATAATTTTATGATTCTGTTCCCTCCTGCTAAAGTAAATTTAGGTCTAAATGTTATTTATAAACGAGAAGATGGATACCACGAAATAGAAACAGTTATGGTTGACACTCCATTAACTGATATACTAGAATTAGTACCAAGTGATGAGTTCCAGTTTACCCAAACAGGTTTAACAATCCCTGGAGAAAACAAAAATAATTTATGTGTTAAAGCATTTAAATTAATTCAAAAAGAGTACAAAATTCAAAACGTTCATATACACCTACGTAAGATTATTCCAATGGGAGCAGGTTTAGGTGGTGGTTCAGCAGATGCAGCTTATGTATTAACAGGATTAAATACATTATTTAACTTAAACATATCCAATTCAAAACTAGAAAAGCTAGCAGCACAACTTGGAAGTGATTGTCCTTTTTTCATTAACACTACTCCCCAATTAGCAAAAGGAAGAGGTGAAATCCTTTCTCCAATAGAAATAAATTTAGAAGGGTATTACGTTAAATTACTGAATATAGGGATTCATGTTGGAACAAAGGAGGCTTACGATGGAATTGAGTTTTCAACATATAGTAAAAGTCTAGAAAACATTTTAAACCAACCTATCTCAGCTTGGAAAGATGAGTTGAAAAATGATTTTGAAACTACTATTTTTAAATTACACCCTATACTATCTGAGGTGAAAAATGATTTCTATAGCGAAGGAGCTGAATATGCTGCAATGTCAGGAAGTGGGTCAACTATCTTTGGAATATACAATAAAAAACCAACCTCATCGTTAGATAAATACAAAGATGCTTTTGAATTTATTGGAGAGATGAAGTAAATCAGCTAACTATGAATAAAATAATCACTGTAATCTTTTTATTATTATCACTTTGTTTCTTTTCTCAAAACATCGAGTTAATTGGAGGAATAAATAGAAACAACTTTTACGATTTTGAACGTAATGAAGGACATTATCAATCTTCCTACAAATCCGAATATGGGTACACATTCAGAATAGGCTTAGAAGATATTAAATTTGACAAATTGAATTTAAGATTTACTTTGAGTTACGATAAATATGGTGGAAAAATAGACGTGAGTGACGGAGGAAATGGTGGTGGATATACAACTATTGCAAATATTAACAAGTCCATTATTTCACTAGGTGTTTATCCTTTAAATTTTAAAATAAAAAATAAACTTGATTTGAATTTTGGTTTTGAAATCTCTAGACTAATTATAGACCAATTTGAAGGACAATACAACTTTTGGTTAATGAACTGGGGTTCTTCTTACGAAAAGTTAAATGAAAAATACGATCGATTTAATACAAGAAATTATTTTGGAATAATAGGTCGAATTGCATATGATTTTAACATAAATGAAAACCTAATTTTATCTCCTCAATATTCATATTACCTAGGACTAGGAAGTGAATTTGAAGAATTTCCAAGAGGTACGAAATCAATGAGCCAATTTCAGGTGATTACTACAATAGGAAGTTTGATGTAAATATAACAACAGCTCAATCAATAAATGCTGGAACTAATTTGACAATTCCAACTATTTCTGTTAATTTAGCAGAACGTTCTTTGGGATATAAAAAATATGAGTTGGTGAACCACTTAGGGAATGTTAACATCGTAGTCTCTGACAGGAAATACGCTATTGATGACGATAATAATGGCATTGTTGACTACTATATGCCAGATATTTTAATGACTATGGATTACTACCCATTTGGTCAAGAAATTGCTTCTCGTACTGCGGTTGGTACTAGTTATAAATATGGGTACAACGGAATATAGACAGCTTGACCCAAGAATCGGAAGGTGGTTAACAATTGACCCATTGGCGTCTAAGTATCCAAGTATGTCCCCGTATACATCTATGAATAATAATCCGATTACTACTAATGATATTTATGGGTTAGAGGGTAATGATTACATTAAGAAGGCTGGAAGTAAAACTTGGGAGTATGATAGTCGAGTAAAAACAGAAGGGGACGCAATTGAACTATACGGAGAGGGTACAAGATATGCTGCTCCTGGCTATGAATTTGATGGGGCTATACATGGAGTAGCTACTGGTGATAGAATTAAATTAGGAGAAGGAGGTACATGGTCTTCAAGCGGAGGTGAAAAAGGAACCTTAAAAGATAATGCATATGGATATGTTGACCCAGGGTATAGTGAACAACAATTAGAATATGAACAGCGCCACAAAAAGCTTGTTGCAAATTCAAAAGCATTAGATAATTTATTGATTGATGCAACATCACTGATGTTATCACCAATAACAACATCATATAAAACTTTAAATGCTGTTATAAGTGGAGGTTCTAATTTAGCTAATCAATTAGCTGCAAATGGTGGTAACTGGAATGAAGTTGATGTTTTAAGTGTTGGAGTATCAGCTGGTGCAAGTTTTATCACAGGTAAACCAATAATTAGTATTGTTTCATCCACAACTATAGATGCGCTTGTAGATGTTAAAATAAAGAATACAGGTGTTAAAGTAGAAAGTATCTTTAAAGGGGAGAAAAGTAAAAGTATGGCACGTACATTAAATGATGCTATATGGATAGGTTTAGGGAATTTAGGTAATCATGGTGCTTCAAAGCAAGGTGTACCAGGTATAATATCTTCTCCAATAACGGGATTTCCAACCACAGTAATTAATTATAATTTAGATTCCTATTTAAAGTAATATGAAGGAAAAGACTAAAAAAGAAATTAAAATTAGTGTTATTATTGTTTTTACTGCAATAGTCTTAATATTAATTTTTCCAAGAATAATGTATGTAGATTCTAGTATTACCTGTGGTAAAATTATGGATAGATATTCAATAAGGGGGACGAAATATTTCGAGTTTAATTTTGTTGTTAATGATAAACTGACTCATGGTTCTATATCCCAAAGTTTCATCAAAAAAAACATCTCATTTGATTCAATTAAAAAGATTAAATGTTTGAAAATTGAATATTCAAACTATTCTAGTTTTTTTAGTCGGGTGGTGGATGATAGGGTAGTAATAGAGTAGTCACGAATGGATGTTACTTTATTTAAATATTTTATGATGTGGATTGTTTTCTACTAAGATATGCATATTTCTTTTTTGAGCTATTATATTAACTTTTATTTAAGGGTAAATGAAGATTAATAATATAAGAAGGGTCGGAATATGAAGATTTTGAAGTGTTAAATAAATGTATTATTTTCATAAACCAAGGAATGATTCTTTTAATATCAAATAAATATATAAATGATTAAAAATATTATAATAGCTTTAATTTTATCATTTTTCCAACAATATTGTTTTTGTCAAATTCCAGACCAAGCTGAACCTTTGGAGTGTAAATTCTACATGATTCTACAATAAAAGTGTTCCAATATTGGTCAAACTGCTAATTTTTAAACGTTTATGTTTTAGGAGTCAGTTTTAAACGTTTTTTATAGAAAGAGGTTTTGATTTTTTAATTTCACAAATGCTATTCAGCTAAGTGATTTCAAATTTTAGTTATAATAAATCCATTGTAACTTAAATTATGATACAAAAGCATTGATTCATGAATGTTTTAATTTGAAAATCTACTTTTCAAATACATTGAAGCAGACACTGATTAAATTCTTTGTTTTTTTCGAGTCGTTTAATCCGAGCTTCTTTTATAGGTTCTTTATATTTAGCTTTATTGGGTATTTCACCATTTAACACATCTATTGGAATTAATCCATAATGTTCGCAAGGGTACCTTTCATAATTATAATAGAACATGAACTGATCGAGATCTCTATAATGTTGGTGAATATTGAGAGAGAATTTAGATTTCATGAATTCCGTTTTGTAGATGCTATGAGTACTTTCTGACATGTTATTGGAGTATGGAAAATCAGGAGTGTTTGCAGTAATTTTAGTAACTAATGGTGGAGCTGTTATCTGATTGACCCATTCAAGGAATACTCCTTTGTTTTCTGGTCCTCCGTCAGATAATATATTAATTGGTTTACTAGCATCATACAATTTGTATTTTTCAAATGTTTCTTCAAATAATTCCTTTATGAAATCACCATTCACCTTATCAGCAATTGATTTGTAATGCAGTAAAGCTTTCGAAAAATTATCTTTAACAAAAGCTACTTTTTGAATTCCGTCTAGCTGAGTTTGTATAAATGTAACATCTACATGCAACCACTCAAATGGTCGTGAAGCTCTAAAGGATTTTGATTTTCCATCTCCTTTATGTTTTACCTTTCTTACCCTTTTATATCCGAAAAAGTTAGCATATTTAGAAAATGTTGAACGACCACAAATAATTACTTTCTGATTAATTGCACGATAGTAAAGTGTAGTTTTGGGTTTTCCTTGATTTTCAGGTGCTTTAATAATGTTTTCTATTGTTTTAATTTCTTTCTGTGTTAATTGATTAGGATACTGCTTGAAACATTTACCAAATGGATTTAGTGAACAAATTCTTGGATTTCGATGAGTGTAATACCAATCTTTTGAAACACCAAATATTTTACAAGCATCCGTTATTTTAATTTTTCCTAAACGTGTTATTCGTTTAATTGAGAAAGTAATGTTTCCAGCATGTTCACGTAGCAATTTTTTATTTTGTTCAAGCTTTCCAATTAAATCACTATAGCCATAGCTTAAACTACAAGCAAATTTCATAGCTCTGTTTAAATGTTTTTTTGTTAGCACGTCTTTTATGTAATCGAAGTCCACGATGTAATCTTGTGCCATTTCGTAACCGAAATAATCTGAATGAGCAAATTTATTCCAATTGTTTCGGGTAGTCCTAGGTATTCTTGATATTTCTTCAAATGACAACATTTTACTATGATACATCATTATTATCATAGGATGATAACGATTTTTAGAATGGTAATTTTGCATTGCGTTTTTATTAAGTCGGTAAAATTAAGTAGAAAAGAATTACTCAAGTAATAAAGATGAGTTAATGAATTTAAAATTCTACCTATTTGAACTTTATAGAAATCAAACAATAAACTGAATATTACCTATAATCAATTATCCTTTGTAAATCGTCACTAAAAAAGTTTGAACTTTCACCTTTTAAGGTCACTCTAATAGAAAGCATTAACCGATAGGTTAGTGCTTTTTTTTGTTTTGTACGTTTCTATTTGCTGTAAGCAGATGAAGGAGTAAGAATCAAAAAAAGCACTAAGCGAGTATAACGAGTGCATGCTTTCTACCCACTGCACGTCTATCGCAAAGGTTCAAAATATCCTGGTAGGTAGGGTTTCAAAAAAAAGAGTAAAATGAAATACCATTTTACTCTTTTTTTATTAATATATATCAACTAAATTATTGTATCTCCGCAGATAATCCTTTTTCTAATAAAGCAGTACACATAGGCTCTAACTTCTCAAAAGCTCCACGTTTAACTTGGCATTTACCACTGTGATGTATAATCCAAGTACATTGTTCTGCTTGTTCTAATTCGTGCTTACAAACCTTAATTAAGCTTGAAATTACATGGTCAAAAGTATTAACATCATCGTTAAAAACGATTAAATCTTTTTGGTCTAATAACTTATCCAAAACAACCTCTTCAACTTCTAATTCTGTATCAATCATTATTATTTCTTTTATTTAATTTCTAATATACTATTTCCAAACTGAATCAACAAGGCTCTAGCTTCAGCTAAAGTTATACGTTTTCCTTCATAGTAAGCAGTAACATAAGCGTGTTTTACACCTTTTTGAAGAACCTCAGTTCGTTTAACGGAAGCATCTTCTATAGACTTAAACATTCCTGAAGAATACCTGATCTGTCCGTTTTCTAATTTTTTAGTAATTAAAGGTGTAACATTATTTAAATCATTATTTGTAACCGGTTTACTGTATACCCCTATCTGTACAGTAAAGAATAACCCCGTATGGGCTTCGGCTGCTTTTGCAGGAACAGAACCTGGAGCTTTATTGTATGTAACCGATTCATCTGTAGGTGTTGTCTCATCTTCTACATTAGCTACAAAATCATCTACTTTTTCAAGAATTGAATTGCCATTCTCTTTCAATAACTTACTAGCTTCTGATAATGAAATTCGTTCTCCTTTAAAATAAGCTGTAATGAATGCATCTTTAATTCCCCTGGCTCTTGCATCTGATTTCTTTGGTTTTGCACTTTCAACTGAAGTAAACATACCTGAAGAATACCTAATCTGTCCATTATCCAAACGTTTTGAAACTAATGGACTAATCTCTTTTAATTGTTTCGAAGTAGCTGGCTTATTGTATACTCCTACTTGAACAGTATAAAACAGACCTAATTTGGATTCAGCTGGAATTGCTTTAGCTGCTCCTGGAGCTTTATTATAGCTTAAATCATCTACAGATACTGGTTTACTTTCTGGAATAGATGACAAAGCGATTGCAAAATCAGGACTACTTGTTGAAATACACTGTCCACTAGCTTCAAGTCTTCTCGCTTCAGAAATTGTAATTCTCTCATTATCACAATAAGCTACAATAAATGCATCATCATAACCTATCGTTTTCACTTGTCCTTGTGCCTCTTCAACCGAAGAAATACTATTGAAGAAACCTGCCATGTATCTTGTAATCCCACTAGATAATTTTTCTCCTGAAATAGGGGAGAATTTATTGTACATATCTTGCTCAATCGGCTTACTAAATGCACCAACTTGAACCCTATAAACTAAACCAGATGGTAATTTAACCCCAACCGGAATAGGATTCTCTTCTGAATAAGTAATTACTGGAGAATCGGATATAGTTAGCCCTTCAGCTGGAGTTCTTTGTTGCTCAATAATCGCTAAAGTTTCATTAAACTCTGGCTCAACTCCTCTTTTTAATAAGTTTTTCATCTTATCAGCTTTAGAAGAGTTATTAGCTAAGATACTTTCTGCTTTTTTCTGTCTTACTTTCAATTCTTCACGTAATGTCGAAATACCATCCTCTATCGCTTTCACTTTATCAACACTTTGTTGAATTTGATTTTCAGAAATATTATTCGACTTATCTAAAGATTTAGCAATAATATCTTTAGCTTCTTTTTGAGCACCTAATAGATTTTTTTCTTCTTCAGAAATCTGGTTTTCCAAACGAATAGCTTTGTTCGCACTGATAGAATACTCTAAATAATCTTTAGAAGCGATAATCTCTTTTTCTTCATTTAAAGATATTGACTGCTCTAAGACTTTTTCATCAACAGTTAATGGTGTATCTTCGATTTCATCGATTAACCTTTCTGTTTCTGTTAATTGTTTTTGAATTAATTTCTTATCAGATACTAAACCTTTCTTTTCATCTACTAACGCTATTGCTTTTTTAGCTTTCATTCCAGAAATTTTCTCTTCTAAAACTTCAATTTTCTCATCAATTTCGTCTAATTGATTTTCGTATGCATCTTTTTTAGCTATTAACTCTTCTTTAGAATCTAACGTTTTTACTTTATCCGCAATAGCAACACTTGTTGCATTTTGCTCCAATGCCATTTGAACAACTCTATCTGCTTCAGCTTGCTTTTCAGTTGCTTTCACTAATAGTTCATTTTTGGCATCTGCTTTTTTAGCTTTATCTGATTGTTTTAATAATTCGTCTGCTTCGCCTGATAAACGTTCACTTTGTGATGTCGCTAATTCAGCTGTAGCTTTTGCCATTTCTGAAGCACTTGCTGTTTGTTTTAAAGCTCTCGTTTTACTTGAATTATCTTTTTGACGACTAGCTATGTCAGAAGTCATTAACTCATTTTGTTCCGTCATTCTAGCATTCTTAACTTTCGCTAACTCTTTTTCTAACTTAGATCTTTCTTTCTTAGTTAAATTAGAATTATTTAATTGAGCCTCTAAATCAGATTCTTCAGTCATTAATTTTTTCAACTCAGGACTTGTCAATTGAGCAACTGGAGAAGCATTTTCAAAAGCATCTATCTTTCCAGTAACAGTAGCTGATTTCTCCTTTACTATTGCTAACTCTCTTGATAATACTTTTTGACGTTCTTTTAGTTTCACATCTGTTGGATCAGCTTCGATGGATTTTTCAACTTCTTTCAAAGCTGCTACTAAATCTTTATTGTAAACACTTAAGATAGCTTTTTGTTTTTTCAATTCTTCAATATCCGAATGAGTTGCTAAAACTTCGTCTTTATTATCTTTTAAAATTTCTTTACGTAAAGAGATAAGCTCTGGAGAGCTTTCATCTTCTTCTTCTGAAATTTCAATAACACCATTTTGATAGCTCTCTTCACGCTTTTTACTTTCTTTTATTTTTTGAGCTAACAGCTGATTTTCGGCAACAAGTGTAAGGTCTTCTTTCGAAGAAATTACTCCTTCATTAGTTGAAATTTGTTGACTGATTCTTTCTTGTAATTGTTTTTCTCTAACTGCTAATTTCTTAGATTTTTCTGATGAATTTCCAGAAATAATAGAAGCTACATCAGAATCAAACGATGGATCTACTTTTGCTAATAATTCAGTTTGATTAATTTCTTGCGCTTTTAAAGTAACTGCTTGTTGTTTTAAATCTTCAACTTTAAGTTTACTATCGTTTAACGCAGCAGAAACAACCTTTAACTCATTCGCGATATCTTCTTTTTTAGGAGATTTTTTTACTGATGCTTCTAAAGTTGATTTCTTAATTGCTAAATCATTCACTAAAGCTTTTTCTTCATCTAATAAAGCTTCCATTTTTTCAAAGTCTTTTTTATTTGACTTAGTAATTTCATCTACTTGAGATTTATATCCTGGCCTAACTTCTTTGATTACTTTCTGCTTCTCTTCACTAGAAACATCATTTATTGCAACATTTTCAATTTGCTCTTTTCTATCCGAAATAACCTCCTCAGCAATTTGCTTTAACTCTTCTAAATCAGATTTTCTTTTAACATCTTCTTCACTAGCTGATTTTTTCTTCGCAATACTTGTAGCCGATTTCAATTCTTTTTCAATCTTAACTAAAAGTTTTTCATCCGCTTCTTGAAGTTGACTTAATTTTTCATCTGAAGAGATCAACACATTATCATTAATTGTTCCCACCTCATTAGCGTAATTTGCATCAACAGTCTCAATTAAATCTGACTTTTCAGTAAGACGATTATTTGTTGGAGAAATTAATTTCGAACGCTTAGCTGTTCCAGCTTCTTTTTCTGATAAAACTGTTTTTAAGCCTTCAAGTCTTCTCTCTTCCATTGAGTTAAGGTTGTTATTATCTTCTAATTTAGAAATTTCACTTTTTAAAGAAGAAATCAATTCCTTATCTAAATCTTGAAGTTTCTCAGCTTTTTCATCATCTAACAAATACTCATTTGATTGAATATCCTTAACTTTTTTAACATAAGAAGAACTCACAGAATTAATTAAATCGTTTTTAGCTTGCTCACTCAATACGTTATTATTAGAAGCTAAAACACTTTCCCTTTTACTTATATCTGACTCTAATTCATATTTCAATTCGCTTAAGTTACCAAGCTTCTCTTTTTCATCTTCGTTTTTAGGAGACTTACCTACTACTTGTTCTTGTTCTAAAATTGCTTTTTCGACATCTTTAATCAAATTGAAATCTAACTCTTGTAATTGATTCATTTTTTCATTTACAGAAATTGAATTATCCTTTTCAATCTTATCTAGGCTTTTTTGATATTTACTATCAATATCTTTAATCAATTTCGTTCTTAGCTCTTTATCTAAAGGCTCATGAGAAGAAGCTATTAATGCTTCTCTAGCTATAATATTAGAGTTTGTTTCTGCTTTCAACAGATTTAAAGTCGACAATGTAGCTTTATCATCAGCACTTGTTTTACTGATTTTATTTTCTATTATTTCTAACAACTCTTTATCTTCAGTTTGAAGTTGATTTAACTTCTCTACTTCAGATAATGAACTATTATTATTTATAGCATTTACCTTAGATGCATAAGAAGGATCAATTTTAGAAATCAATTCTTCTTTTACTTGTCTTTTTGCTTCAGAAACATCATCAACTCCGTTATTTGAATCGTTATTTGATGAATTCGATGAAGCTATTTGTTCTCTTTCATACAATGTAGTTTCAATGTCTGCTTTTAATGACATTAAATCTTCTTTCTTTTTTAGATTAGTTGTACTAGATGGATTCTGTTTTAATGATTCATCTAGTTTTTTAGACTCTCTATTAATTGCAGACAACAAACCTTTATCTTGCTCAATTAGTTGTGTATTTTTCTCTGTATCACTAAGAGCATTATTCGCAACAATTTGCTTTACTTTATCATCATAAAAAGGGTTTATAGATTCAATTAAACTCGCTTTTTCTAACGAACTTAAAACTTTAACATCCTTCTTCGCTAATAAGTCTTCGCCTTCAATATTAGATTTAATATCTTCTCTTATTGAACGTAAATCTTTTAGTTCTTTTAATAATTGAGGATCAGGGTTATTTGAAATATTACTCTCTAATGCCGAAATTTCTTTATTTAAAGTACTTAAGAATTCTTCATTCAAAGATTTAATTTGAGATTTTCTATCACTTTCAGAAAGAGAAGTATTATTCATTATCTCATTCAATTTAACTCCATACATAGGACTTAAACTTTCAATAATAGATTTTTTCTCATTCGCTGTAAGCGGTTTACTCATTCCAGAAATAGTATTATCTCTATTACGAATAGTAGACTCTAAATCTCCTTTTACAGTTTCTAAATTTTCTAATTTCTCTTGTTGCTCAGGTGAGTTTTCTTTTTCTTGCTCTTTGCCAATTTCAGCAGATAAATTAGATAGTAATGCACGATCTAATTTTTGTAATTCTTCTAGTTTTTCAACTTCTGACAAACTTGAATTAGATTGAACAGCATTTATTTGCGCATCATAATTTGGATTTACACTATTTATTAAAGATGTTTTATCTTGTGCAGACAAAGTGGTTTGTCTAACAGATAAATCATTATTAGCTAGTCCTGAAATTGTAGAATTCCTGTTACTAATTATAGACTCTAGATTTCCTTTTACAACTTCTAAGTTATCTAACTTTGCTTGTTGTTCTGGAGAACTTTCTTTTTGTTGCTCTTTAGAAATTTTAGAAGATAAATTCGATAATAATGAACGATCTAATTTCTGTAATTCTTCTAATTTCTGTAATTCAGATAAACTAGCATTAGATTGAATCGCATTTACCTGAGCGTCATAATTTGGACTTACACTGTTTATCAAAGATATCTTATCTTGTGCAGATAAAGTGGTTTGCCTATCAGATAAATCATTATTAGCAAGTCCTGAAATTGTATTATCTCTATTACGAATTGTAGATTCTAAATCTCCTTTTACAACTTCTAAGTTATCTAACTTCGCTTGTTGTTCTGGAGAACTTTCTTTTTGTTGCTCTTTAGAAATTTCAGAAGATAAATTCGACAATAATGAACGATCTAATTTCTGTAATTCTTCTAATTTCTCTAATTCAGATAAACTAGCATTCGATTGAATAGCATTTAGCTGAGTCTCATAATTTGGACTTATACTATTTATTAATGTTGATTTGTCCTGTGCTGACAAGGTTGTTTGTCTTACAGATAAATCAGAAACATTATCATCTGTCTTACTTGAATTTGATTTACCATCAGGACTAGAAGAAGAAGCTAAGTTACTCTCCACTAGAGGTGTTCTTGAACTTATATCGTTTAATAAGTTTTCCTTCACAGTTTTTAAATGAGATAACCTTTCAATTGATGAATTATCCTTTGGGTTTGCCTCGACTTTATCTGATTCTCTGTTAATTTCATTATTTACAGCAAAGAGTAATGATTCATCTAATTTTTGAAGTTGAATTGCTTTTTCAACGTCAGTTAAACTATTATCATTTTTTATTTGAGCTAGCTTCTCATTATAAAACGGATTTACTGTTTCTATCAACTCTTGCTTACCTCTTGCATCAAGAGGTTTTACAGCTAAAGGTGTAGTAATATTATTTTCAATAGCTGCATTTCTTAATGAAATATCACTTTGTAAATCACCTTGAATTGATTTTAAATCAGATAATTTCTGCCTAGAAATATTATCCGTTGGGTTATTTTTAATGTTCAACTCTTGTTTTTCAATGCCTTCTTTAACAGAATTGAAAAGCGCTTCATCAATTTTCTGAATCGCTTTATTCTTTTGAAGTTCTGATAAAGATGAATTTTGATTTATCTCTTCAATACTAGATTTATAAGAAGGATTAATAGAAGAAATTAAATCACTTTTACCTTTAGAATCTAATGGAATAATAGTTAAATCCTCAGGATTATTCTTGTTTACATTCACATCAGGATTAGAAATATTTGAATTAGCAGCGTTGGAGTTAACATTTTCTTCCGAATTATTAGCAACAGAATTTGTTGAGTTATTATCAGGTGATTTGGATGAAGAATTGTTTAAATTATTCTCTTTACTTTCATCTCCTCCTTCTTTGGAATTAGAAGAGTTAGTTTGTTGAGAGTTTGCAGCGTTAGATGTATTTGAATTATTAACCGCAACATCATTATTATCTGCTCTAGTTGGTCTTTGATTGGAATTTGAAATGTTATCTTTTGATCCAACAGAAGATGGATTGCTAACATTATTTCCACTAGATGGTTTTCGTAAAGTTGCCGCTATTATTGGAGGAGAAGAATCTTCCTCGTCTTCTGGTAAATCTAAAGCTGTTGCAACAAGCATTTTAGCCATTTGTAATGCTTCATACTTTTTCTTTAAATCCTCATTTGAAGGATTAGATCTTAAAGCTCTTTCTGCTTTTTTCAACTCATCCTTAATACTTGAGTATAACTCTCTATCAAGCTCCTTTAATCTTTCTGCTTTTTGTGCTTCAGATAAATTAGGATCATTATTTATACTTTCAGACCTTTGCCTTGTTTTTGAAACTATATTACCTAATTCTTCTTCCAAACCAGCATAGTCAACCGCTTTAATAGCAGGGTTATTAGCTATCAATTCATCTAGTTGTCCTAGAACACCAGATAACAAACCTTCAGAATCTGTAACATTAGATGTTTTAAAAGCATTTTCAGCCTCTTCTTTTGTTACAATCCTATCCGTATTATAAGTATAAACAGCTTCTAAAGCATCAATTTGTTTTCTTAATTTACTTCTTTCTTCTTTAGCTTTATTTAAACCAATAGCATTGAAGTTTTTCTCATCTTCAATTAGTACTCTTTCATTCTTTTTAGATGCAATTTCAGCATCGATTTCTTCTATTTCTTTCTTTTTAGCTCCACTTTTAGAACGTTCTAATTCTTCAATTTTTGCATCTAACAGTTTAATGTCTCTATCATAACCATCTTCAATTGGTTGGAACCTAGCAATCTCTTCATCTAACACTAAACTTCTTTCAACCAGTGCTTGAAGTGGGTCTAATGATTTTTCCTTAATTGTAGATTCTAGAAAATCACGATTATCAGCTAAGTAAGAATAAGCCTCTTGCTGTTTATTTTCTTTAAGTAAAGCTTTAAACCCTTCAACATATTTGATTACTTCAGCTGTTTTTTCTGCTGAACCACTAGATTCAATTTTAGATAAAGAATCTGCAAAAGCTAAATCTTCATCTGATAACTTTTTTAATGCAGCTTGATTTTTCAAGGCTTTTTCGGCGTACTTTAACGTTCTAAACTTTTTCCTGTCATTTTTAGCTTCTTCAGCTTTAGCTAATTGTCTTTGAATAACACCATCTAAACGTTTGATTTCATCGGTGTAATCAATAACTTGAGCATATAATTTATTTTCTAAATCCTTTGTACCAGTTTCTGCTCTTCTAGCGTCCTCTATTTCATCATCTAATAAATAACCAAACTCAACTAATGATAAATTATCAAAACCTAACTCTTTTAATATTTCTTTATCTCTTTTTTCTTTTTCGATTCTATCTAGTTCTTCTTGACTAACATTTGGTTTTAGAACAGATTTCATTTTAATAACCTTAGCAAAAACAGCTTGAGGGTTTTCAACTGACTCATCAAATAAATCAATTACCTTTACATTTTCTACCTCATCTATTAAAGCATGAACCATTTTTTGCTTTAAAGGCTTAAACTCTTTTTGAAATGGAATACTCGCTAAATACTTATACTCTTGTGGGCTTTCTCCAACTCTAATTTTAAATTCATATTTACCCCCCTTTGGAAAAGTTATTAGATATACTCCTTTTTCATTAGAACTAAAGTTACCTATAAATTCACCGTTGGAATAATCTGTAACATCAATCCAAACTTTTTTCATTTGTGGATTAATTTCAGAGCTAAAATTACCCTTGATTACAGTCATATTAAGTGGTACTCTATCAACTCTTACTTTGTAAACATGTAATTTCCCCTCAGAACTTTCTCTATTTGAACCAAAAAACGCATTCGCATTTAAAGAGTCAACTACATAAAAAAGATCATCTTTAGGTGAAGAAACAGCAAAATCCATATTTTCAGCTAAGCCAAACATATCTGTTTCAGCATCATACATACATCTGAACACATCGTAACCTCCCATTGAATTATGACCTTTCGAACTAAAGTATAGGTACTTTCCATCGGGGTGCATATAAGGATAATCTTCGTCGTATTTAGTATTTACTCCACCTTTTAAAACTTGAGGTAATCCCCACCCCCCTGTAGGGAGTCTTCTTTGTACATAAATATCCTTTCCATTTGCTAAATTATCACCATAACTTGAATAATAAATTACATTTGGATTTTCTGGGAAATGTATTAGAGGAGTATGGTTTTTCTTTTGATCTAATTTTGTTTGAAATTCAGCCGTAACTAATAAATTACCTCCGATGTCATTCAAATCATAAATTCTAAAAAATTTATCTTTTTCTATTTCTTTTTTATCTAAAACCATCATTTCAGTAATCGTTGTAATCAACTTTTTACCATTCTGACACATCTCGATTTGTCTTCCAACTTCAAAAGATGCTTTAGGTTTAGACCCCGCTTTACTTTGATATATTTTGTAGTATTTTATTGCATCATTAAATTGATAATTATAATGAAAAGCTTTCCCTAAAAAGTAATTCGCTTCTTTTTCTACATTTGCATTGGTTATCGCATAGTTTAAATATTTAAATACATCTTGTGTTTTTCCAGCATTGTGTAATAAACAAGCACCATACCTGTAGTTAAAATTATGATCTCTAGGTTCAAGTGCTAGTAACCTTAAATAATAAGGAGTTGCTTCAATATACTTCTCATCTTCAAAAAGTTTATCTGCAATTTCTTTTGTTTCCTCGATTGTTTCTTGAGAAAAAGAAACTAAGGATATACTGAATAAAAGAAATGTTATTATTATCGATTTTATGTTCATTTTTAGGAAAATATCTTTTTATATAACTTAGTGAGATTACTTTTTAAATAACCTCATTTTACTTTCTTCACCTTTGATCAAACGCTTTATGTTTTTTTTGTGAGCAATAATAACTGCTACCCCTAAAAACACACTAAAAGTATTTAACCAAAAATCGGTCTCTTCAAAAACAAAATGTATTACTATTGGAAAAGCAATAGCAGCACAAATAGCACCTAAAGACACGTAATTAAATATTAAAAATACGATGAAAAATAAGATAAAGCAAACGATTGCTGTCATTGGATGAATAGCAATAACTACACCTAGTGAAGTAGCAACTCCTTTACCTCCCTTAAATTTAGCAAACAAAGGAAATACATGCCCTAAAATTGCAGAAATAGCAGCTAATAATTGAACATGAATTACATTGTTATCAGACCAGTAAAAATCACCTAAATTATTGATAATAATTGGTAAGGTTACTGCAAGCCCGCCCTTTGCTATATCCATTAATAAAACAATTATACCTGCTTTCTTTCCTAAGACCCTGAAAGTATTTGTTGCACCTGCATTTTTACTACCTTCTGAACGAACATCAACTCCATAATATTTTTGACCAATCCAAACCGCAGAAGGAATAGATCCCAATAAATAGGCAATTAAACTAAAAACTAAAAATTCCATCCGTATCTATATTGTAAAATATCGTAAAAATTTACTCAAATAAATTTTTGCTGTTTCAATTTGATATTTGAAGTTTTTAACTTTTCTTTTATCATCTTTCATATCGTTTACTTGTTCTACAAATTCAGGATCACCTGAAATTATTCGCATTAACCCATCCTTTTTCTGCATTGAGTAATCAAAATAATAATCAAGCGTTGGTACATTAATCTGTAAACCAAATTTATCCGCAGTTAAGCTTGGATCAGCTTTTTGAAAAAATGCTTTAAAAGGGACTTTTTTATAAACAGGTACCCCAAACATACTAACGATATAAGCATCTTCAGTATTCGTTATTAAGCCTTTTTCTCGCATACCTCTTACATCAAAAGAAGATAACTTGATACCTGAAATTGTAAGCGCCGATTCCATTTCTTTAGGAATATTTTTTTCTCCATTTATTGTAAATGCAGCTTTCATCTTATCAGCTTCACTTCTTCCTGCCCACTCTAAAGCAGCCTGTTCAACAGTTGTAGTATTAAAATCTAACGGTTTTAAATCCTCAACTGCTGCAAGTTTTTTACCAAGATCTTCAAAAAGACCTTTATCGACAGGTAAATTGATTTTAGACGTAATATTAAATGTTGTCTCTTTCTTTTCTGAGTCATAATTTACAACTCCAACTGACTCGATAGAAACATCTCCATAATTCATACCTAAATCAATTTGACCATCTCCATTTAAAGAACATGTTTCGGTATTTAATGCTAAATAACTACCTGGCTCACCTCTACTCATTAATTTATCAACAGAACCTATCTGAAATTCTTTCGAATCCTCGTTATACTGAAGAAGACCTGTTGCCCCCATTACCATAGGGTCAGACTGTGAAGCTAAAGGTGATAAAAATATTGGGTAAAGTTTTAAACTATCTAAGTTCTTAGATTCTCTCCATGCTATACCTGCTACAATATTATTTTTTTCAATATCCTTCATCCCTTCGGAAATTGGAATCTGAATATTTGCCGGATCAATATTAGCATCTAAAGCAACCCATGATCTAGGGAAGTTTACACAGTTATGATTCATCCTAGTTGAACCATTAAAAATGATTGTAGGTAAATAAGCTATTACAGAAATATCTCCATAATAATCAAATCGTTTACTCAAGTGGAAATTAGCTTTCTCACCAATTCTACCTTTTGCAGCTGTTTGTCCTGTTGAATCTAAGTAGATTCTATCCATGACAAAATCTGTTTTATTACTATCGAGGTCATAATATGGGTATAAACCTTTACCTGAATACATTCTTCTGGCAGTTACTGCTATATTACAATGGTAAAAAGTATGGTATTGCGTTATATAATTGGCAACGACTTTAGCATCTTGAAAAGGCTCCATCTTTGCTTTTTTTCTAATAATAACTCTTGAACTATCAGGATAAATACGAGCATCCGCGACATCTAAATAAAATACTTGTGTACAATAAATCGACTTTTCCTTCAAGTTAAACGCTGCTTTTGGCGCTCTGAATTGCAATGAATCTTGTTTTGGATGAGCTGAATAAAAGTTAGGCCCTAATAAATCTAGATCCGCATTTGCCACATCGTCCTCTCCTCCTTTTGCTTCAACCTCAATCGTTTCTAAATCCATAAACCATGTAAACTTGTCCATCGTACAGAAATACTGATTAATTGGAAAGTCTAATCGCGCTTCACCATTATTAGATTTAAATTCTCCTTTTCTATCTTCAAAAGAAACGTGCGCTTGAACATTATCTGTTTTTAACGCAATAGGTTCTTCTCCTTCTTCTAAATATTCATTTTTTAAACTAAAACTTGTAGTATCTGCATCAATATTCCATCTCGAAAATTCATAGTCATCCGAAATCATGTTAGCATTTTTGAAGTTCATTAAACCGTAACCTCTCATTCCTTTATCTTTTACTATTGCAGTTCCTCTTAGTTTTGCTTCATTGTTGAAAAAGGAAATATCGTGAAGTGGAGTAGACGCAGCTCGAAGTAAATTTTTTCTTGGAACATACGTTACCCAAGCTTCATCACAAGTTGCATCTGGAAACTGAACCCCCTGCTCAATCGGTTTATTAGTGAACACAGCTAATCCAACAGTTGAATCTGGAAAGAAGGTATAACCTTTTGAAACAGAAGAGGAATGGACAAAGTTTATCGTACCAGCACCTTGTAAACCATTATTTGAAAGGACTATTTTGTTTTCATACTTAGATGCAGTACCATAAAAGTCATGTCCGCCTTCTGGAGCTTTAGTAGAAAAACCAAAAGAATAATCCGGCATTATTGTTAAGTTTTCCCTAAATTTTGGGAATATACCTGCTGAAGTTAACTCCCCGATAATTCTGAATGAACTCTCTTCAAAATTATCTAAACTATCCATGTAAAAAGGGTCTACTGTATAATAAAAACGAGTACTATCATAAGCACCTCTAAAAATTGCTTCCGAATTATAATAAACATAAGAAGGTCGAGATACTTTAATTTTAGGGTAATCAGTAAAACTAGAATTCATACCAGATCTATTCGTTGGATGATCGATAAATAATTCTCCTTTAATTCCATTTAAACTACTTAGCATCGCGATAGGTTTCTTACCATCTTTTGGTGATAATGGAGAAACTCTAAAAAGTGACTTGTGTGTTTTTAAAATTGTGAATTTAAATTCACGATAATTAAATGTTGATGCTAATGCATCTATTTCCATTTTACCTGAATTAATCCAACCAACAAAGTCAAAGTTTCGATCTTTCTTTAAAATCACTTCCTTATTTTCAGGAAAAACTACTGTCTTTTGAGCATCGGAAATATTAATAAAATCAATCGCTTTTAAATTCAACTCCATTGAACTTAAACTTAAAGTTCCAAACTCAGGCATTTGCCTTCTTTTTTCATTTAAAACATTATACTCTGCTTGGATATAACTAAGATTTGGATCTTTTTCAATTTGTTCAGGTGTATAACCTCTTAACTCTTTTTTTCTTAAATCAGTTACAAAAATTAAATTATCGAAATCTACCTTCCCGGCTTTAGACTTAACAAAATTATCTAACTTTTGATTTACTGTTATCATCTTTGCTTCTGTATCATAGTTGATAAACCCATAATTTGCTAACTCTAAAAACAAAGGTTTTATCTGTTCAACGGTTTTATGTAATGCTGTAGCAAGATTCCCTTCAGGCATAGTGTAAATAGCATTTTCATAACAATAAGTATAAATAGCAACTAAAGGATGAATGGATTCCATACCTTGAAGTTTATCGTATAACTGACCATCGAAATAATTCTTCGACTCAAATCTTGCTATTTTTTGAGCTTGACTTGTTCCTATTTCATAAGCCATTTTTAAATCCTTTGAATCGGTCTTCCAAATTAACTTTGGCATATACATATCCAACTGATGGTAAGAGTTAAAAAAGGGAGATTGTCCATTACCTGATTTAGTTCTAGTTAATTCAACTGATTTTCTATCTAATACATACTGGAAATTAAGACCTGGGTGAGTAATCGAATCTTCATCGTTATTCATTAAAAGAGAAATACTGGTGTTAAAACCTGAAATTTGTCGATCTGAAACGATAAACTCTTGCGACTTTGCTGTAATAAACTTACTCCCTTCCCTAAAAATAATCATTGATGCTGGTTCATTTGGAAAACCAATCCCAACGAAATTTGCTCCTTGAAGAGCAAAACCTCCATCATAATCAACATTAGGCTTTATATTTTTTATTGGTAATCTTTTTTCATAAGATGAAAATTGAGGGTAAACCTTATCCTCTTCCCTATTTGCTTTAAAAGCTCTATCAATTATTCTTCCTGCAATTGGCTCTTTAAAATAAAAAGTGGTCAACATAATAGAATCTGCTGAAAAGTTCGCTACTCTTGTTGAAACTTCATAAGTTTTCAATTCAGCAAAATTCTTATCCTTATCTAATCCTACTTTTTCCCAATTTAAAATACCACCTGAGCCAGACCATTTCTGCCTTATAGGGTCATATTCTCCAGAAGTATTCGCAATTACAATACTATCTATAAAAGGAACCTTATTCTTATTTTTGTTTTTATTGATCACTTTACAGGCTAATCGTCCTTCTGAACAAGTAAACATTAATTTTTTATCATATTCAAATGCAAAATTACCCCCTAAATAATACCAATTAAAATTCGCTTTATCAGATAAAATTCTATCCGAAAAAAATAAAGAAGAAAATGCTATAAAGTCTTTATATTTATTCATATTCCTTCCATTCAAAAGTTCTTCTGCAGCTTTATTCCAAGCGTAAAAACTTTCCGGTGTTTGGTTTTGAAGAACAAAAGAACTTACAGAGTAAACATAATTATAAATAAAAGGATAAGCAGACATTCTTTTTTCTGTCATCTTATTTGCAACATTAACCATCTTCTTGAAATAATCATCTGGAAGATTACTCTGCTCCATCATCTCAGAGAAATCTCCTCTTACAAAATCCATGAAGGGTCCATTACCATAACTACTAACCGCTTTTTGAAATTCTTTAGCAAATTTTGATTTGTCTTCCGAAAATTGAGCACTTACTCCAAATACGGTTAAAATTGTGATAATTACAAATAAATACTTTTTCATTACTATATATTTTTATTACTCTTTTACTAACTTGATGCAAGCCCAAGAATCTTTCGAAATAACTTTTTCTTCCCTTAAATTATACTGAGAAGAATAAGCAATTAGCTCTTCAACATCAGAGTCAAAAAAACCACTAAGGAATAAGACGCCACCTTCAGCTAAAGTTCTACTGTATGAAGAAAGGTGCGACTTTAATACATTCTTATTAATATTAGCTAAAATAAGACCAAACTCCCTACCTTCAATTAACTCAACATCACCACATAGCGAATCAATTTTATTACAATTATTTCTAGAAACATTTTCAATTGTATTTTCAACTGACCAAGGCTCTATATCAATTGCCAATATTGATTTAGCACCTAACTTTTCAGCAATAATAGCTAATACACCAGTACCAGTTCCCATGTCTAATACATTTTCTGGTAGTGTTTCTAAATCAAACAATGACTTAGACATTAACCAGGTAGTTTCATGATGTCCGGTTCCAAAAGACATTTGTGGTTGAATTTCAACAACCATTCCTTTTACATTATCCCTATCGTGAAAAGGAGCTAAAATCGTTAAATGATTTTCTACTGATACAGGCTGAAAATCAGATTCCCATTTTTCATTCCAATTTTGATGCGGGATAATTTTTTCTGAAAAAGAAACTTTAACTTCTGAAGATGTGCCTCCAAGTAATGTTTCTGTTTTTAACAATTCAATATCCACCGAACCGTATGGTGCGTATGCTTGAACTCCATCTTCAGTTTCTACAAAACTATCAAAATTATATTCAGCTAACTGAGCAGTAATAATTTCTGCCCAAGGCTCTCTAGGAGAAACATTGATATTTAATTCTAAATAATCCATTAAAAAGATTTAGCAATTGAAATAAAGGCTTCGGAATCTAGAGATGCACCTCCAATTAAACCTCCATCCACATTTGGACAAGAAAATAATTCTTTCGCATTTTTAGCGTTACAACTACCACCATATAAAATCGATAGTCCTTCTGAAGCTGAACTTCCATATTTCTCTTTCACCCATGAACGAATGGAGGCATGCATATCTTCCGCTTGCTCAATTGAAGCAGTCCTACCTGTTCCAATAGCCCAAATTGGTTCGTAAGCTATGATGCAATTCTGTAACTCTTCTTCAGTTAAATGAAATAAACTATCTATTAATTGTTGTTTTACATAACTCAATTCCTTGCTACTTTCTCTTATTTCTAAAGGTTCTCCACAACAAAAAACAACCTTTAATCCAACAGATAATGCAGCATTTACTTTTTCCTTTAAAAACGCTTCATTTTCAGAGAAATACATTCTTCTTTCAGAATGACCTACTAATACATAAGAAACACCAATATCTTTTAATTGAGTCATTGAAACTTCACCAGTAAACGCTCCTTTTTCTTTTGGGTAAAAATTTTGAGCTCCTACTTTTAAATTATTATTCGTTAAAGCTTCCTGAATAAAAATAGAAGGTGGAAAAACAATTTTCACTACTTCATTATCTTGAAACTTATTTAATTCAGATAATAACATTTTAGCTTCTGATGAAACTAAATTCATTTTCCAGTTTCCTGCAACTATATTCTTTCTCATTTTTTATTAAAAATAGTTTTATTTAAATTTTCCATACTAGGTATACTCCTATGAGGAAACTTACCTTTAACAACCGCATCCTGAACTATTAAGAGTGATGGATTTGATCTTGAAATTGATTTTAAAGTTATTTCATCGTTAACAAAAACAGGCAATTGAAAATCATACTCCATTTTAAAGGATTCAACCGTCTTTCTTCCTGCATTACAAATCATGATAAATGGAATTCCCTTTTCTTCACACCCTTTTTGAATTTTCTTAAGATCTTCTATATGCTTCCAATTTGCGTCATTTATGTCCTTAGCTAAAAGAATACAAATTGATGAACTGTTCAAAACCATGTCTTTTATTTTTATATCTGAAACATCTGGATTCAGTTTAAAAACAGTATCAACAACAGAATAATCCTTTTCAGGAAAGTCATCAACCAAATAATTTTCAATAGGTACTTCTAATAAAGAATTATCTTCAATCTGTTTTAATCGAACAACTTCAATTTTGATTCGTTCAAGTTCTTCCTTAATGAATTTTAATTTATGCTCTTGCTCACCAATATCTGAGATCGAAATGGAAGGTTCAAAGTCTGCGATTGAAGGAAGTTTAGTTGCAACTATAACTTTTTGAACCATGCTTTTATATACCCATTCTTTATCTTCCCATATTTTAGAATTAGTAAACTCTTGTGATGTTGAAGAATATTCTTTTATCTCCCCAGTTTTGGAATTTTCATAAACCAATAAACTTTCATAAACACCTTCTTGCCCATCATTCATTTTCTCTTTTAAATTACTTCCAATAGAATATGGTCTATAATCTTTTAAAGGATTGTAGAATAAAACATAAGTAATAAATAACATCGAAAGGAACGAAACTACTATAGTAACACCTATATAATTCGATAAAAACTTTCCTCCAGCTCTAATTATCCAAAGAGCACTTAGTAATAAAACAATTCCAAATAAAAGAGGAAAAGACCATCCAAAAACCCAAGAGAAAAAAGAAATTACAGCTAAAGAACTAATTGTAAAATATAAATTTTGTTTTCGATTATTCGGTTTTATAAGCCTTTGAGAAAAGAAAATCCAAAGAGAAAGGTATACCAAAACTATATCTTTCCAAAGTGTTTCGTTAGGAGTTAGTGACCTACCAACAGAACCTTTCATAGCATCTCCAAAACATCCGCAATCATCCACACATTGAGGCTGTTTCATTTCATCAACGACGAGGCTTTCAGAAGTTTTAGAGACAATTACAACATCTGGATTGTTTTTTGATTCTTCAATTTTAAACATTGCAACCGGATCGGACATTTCATAAGTATCTCGATCTACAAATTTCTCTTCATGGTTACAACTAGCTGTATGCCATGTCAAAAAAGTAAAAAAGAGCATCATAGATAAAGTCAACAAAGCAACTTTTTTTATTTGTCCACCAATAATAAGCAATACACCTAAAATTATCTCTACAACGCAAATAAAGACACTTAAACCTAAAGCATAATCCATTAAAAATTCTAACGAAAAACTAGGAGAACCAATCATTTCTTTAATTCGATAAGCTAAAGCACCATCTTCAAAATACTCTTCTAATTTGTAAGAAAATCCTAGTGGGTCATTTGCCTTTACTAATCCTGAAACAATACAGATCCCTCCTACTAAAACTCTAGCTACTGAAGAGAGCATCATTCTCCCTTTAAAAATCAATATTCCAGCTATTGTTAATCCTAAAAGAAGAAAACCAATGACTTTTAGTGTTGTGTTATTTTCTTCAAAATTATCATGAAAACCTAATACTATTAAAGTTAACCCCGTAAGATTTAACAATACAAATAGTACGTTAAACAAAAAAGACCTTCCTTGAAATGTAATTGGCTGTTTCATAATTTTAATATTTAAGATGTATTAATGAAAAAACAGAATAGTTTAACATATCAAAATAATTTGCATCGATACCTTCACTAATTAATGTTGCTCCTTTGTTGTCTTCAATTTGTTTTACTCGTAAAACCTTCATTAAAATTAAATCCGTTAAAGAACTAACTCTCATGTCTCTCCAAGCTTCTCCATAATCATGATTTTTCTTCTCCATTAATTCAAAAGCTTCATTAATGTACTTTTCATATAGAGAAAGAGCAAGTTCTGGATCTAATTCCATTTCATCGAGCTCTAATTCTTTTAGTTGAATAATAGCCATCACACAATAGTTAATGATTGCCACAAATTCTTCCTCAACACTTTCCCCTACTCTATTTTCTCCTTTTTCTTGAATTGTTCGTATACGTTGAGCTTTGATAAATATTTGATCCGTCAATGAACTTGGACGAAGTATTCTCCAAGCAGTACCATAATCTTTTGTTTTTTTAGAGAAAATATCTCTACAAACATTGATTATATTTGTATATTCTGTTACTGTATTACTCATTTAATAAAATATGCAAAAATTAAACGTTGAAGATACATATTTCCATTCAAATAACCTCATTCGAGTAAAGGATAAATTATTGAATCTTAATACTCCAAAGGTTATGGGAATAGTGAATTGCACCCCAGATTCTTTTTATTCTGAGAGCAGAAAACAGTCTGAAATAGATGTATTAAAACAAGTTGAAAAGCACCTTTCTAATGGTGCTGAAATAATAGATCTTGGAGGTTATTCTTCCAGACCTGGAGCAAAAGAAATTAGTCAAAAAGAAGAAATTAGTCGAGTTATTCCATTTATAAAGCAAATAAAAAAAGAATTCAATGCGATGATTTCACTAGATACCTTTAGAGCTGAAGTTGCAAGGCAAGGGCTTGAAGAAGGTGTAGACATAATCAATGATATCAGTGCTTGGGAAATTGAACCTCAATTATTAGAAGTTATTTCAAAATACAAATGCCCCTATATTTTAATGCACATGAAAGGTATCCCTTCAACGATGCAAAACAAAACCCAATACGCAAATATATTCAATGAAGTTATTCATTTCATTTCTGAAAAATTGGCTATCCTACAACAAAGAGGAATAAATGATGTTATCATTGATCCGGGATTTGGATTTGGTAAAAACATAGAACAAAACTACATCTTATTAAATAACTTAGATGCTTTTCACCTTTTAAACAAACCAATTTTAGTTGGTTTATCAAGGAAATCAATGATTTATAAAAAACTAAATACTACACCCGAAGAATCATTAAATGGAACAAACATCCTAAACACTATCGCATTACTTAAAGACGCCAAAATACTTAGGGTACATGATGTAAAAGAGGCTATTCAATGTATAAAACTAACAAGATAACCTACTAATAAAAATAATTCTTAATTTAAAGAGTTAAAGTCATCTGCTTTCATTTCCCCTCATAACTTAAAACTATTGGAATAGAGTTTTATTTTTTATATATTACAGCTGATAGAAAAAAAGGGGCAATTAAGAAATCCGATTTTTATGTGTAATAAAAAAAACATAATGACAAAAATTAATATTTTAGTTGCAGAAGATAATCAAATGAATCAATTGTTGATTAAAACGATTTTAGAAAACAATAATTACAATGTATTTATTGCTGAAAATGGACTAATAGCATGTGAAGAGTTAAAGAAAAACATGAATGTTTATTCAATTGTTCTAATGGATATTATGATGCCTATAATGAATGGATATGAAGCTTCTGAAGAAATTAGAAAAAACATTGATGCTAATATCCCTATTATTGCCGTTACAGCTGATGTTACATCAAATGTAAAAGAAAAGTGTAAAGAGGTAGGTATGAATGATTATATATCAAAACCATACAGTTTAGATTTACTATTAAAAATGATTTTATCTTACATATAATAAATGAGCATATTTCCTAAAAACGAAAAAGAACGATTAGCTTATTTAAAAAGCTTTGAAATTTTAGACTCTGAAAGTGAAACGGAATTTGATTCAATCGTTAAGTTGGCATCAGCAATTTGCGGTGTTCCAATTGCCTTAATTTCACTTATTGATGAAGATAGACAATGGTTTAAAGCTAAGGTTGGTATTGATGTCGAATCTACAGACAGAAGCATTTCATTTTGCCAATATGCTATTATGGATGAACATGTGTATGAGGTTGAAAATGCTATTGAAAACGATACTTTTTCTAAAAACCCTTTAGTTGTAGATAATCCAAATATTCGCTTTTATGCAGGAGCACCTTTAAAAGACGAAACTGGATTAAATCTTGGAACATTATGTGTAATTGATGACAAACCACATAAACTAACCGATCAACAAAAAGAATCACTCAAAATATTAGCTTCAGAAGTCGTTGCACTTATAAAATTAAGAAAAAGAAACATTGAATTAGAAGCTACTAAAAGTGAAATAGAAGCTTTAATTGCTGGATTACAAGAAGGATTTGTTTATCAAGATTTAACTGGTGCAATTTTAAAATGTAATCGTAGCGCTGAAGAAATTTTAGGAATGAGCTTTGATCAAATGATTGGAAAACAAAGTATAGATCCTAGTTGGAGAGCAATTCATGAAGATGGAAGTAATTTTCCAGGAAATACTCATCCTGCAATGGAAACGCTTAGAACTCAAAAGCCTTTAACAGATGTCATTATGGGGGTTCATAAACCAAACAATGAACTAACTTGGATTTCTGTCAATTCTGTACCTATTTTCGAATCTACTAACAATAAAGTTTTAAAAGGAGTTATCTGCACCTTTAAAGACATTACAAAAAACAAGAAAATAAATGATGATATCTTAAAAATTCAAGAACACGATTTTATTTCAAAAATTGTCTCTAAAACAAAAGATGTAATTGTTATAACAGATGTTAACGGAAAAGCAATCTGGGTAAATGATGCTTTTGAAAAACTAACAGAATATACCATTAATGATGTTTTTGGAAAAAAACCAGGTGACATTTTACAAGGAAAAAATACCAATATTGAAACTAAACTAAAAATAAGGGAAGCATTAAACAAAAAAGAAGTTATTGATATCAATATACTTAATTATACCAAATCTGGTAAAGAATACCTTCTAAACATTAACATTTCACCTATCTTCAAAGAAAATTCATTAACAGAGGTAGAATATTTTATTGCCATTGAAAGGGATGTAACTGAAACAATTAAATTACTAGAAGACCAAAATAAACAACGCCTTAATTTAATAGAGTCTCAAAAAATTGCAAACATTGGTAACTGGGAATATAATATTTTGACCAATGAAACATTATGGTCAGATCAACTTTATACCATTTTTGAAATTGATAAAGATTCAATTTTACCTGAAAGATTATATGAAAACTATTTAAGTAAAATTCATCCAGAAGATATCAACTTATTAAATGGTAAAATTCAAAAAGCGATTGAAACAGGAGATGGGTATGAAATTGAACACCGTATTGTGTGTTCGAATGAAATAAAATATGTTCATGGAAAAGCTCAGATTTTTAAAAATCAAAATAATGAGCCTGTAAAATTAAAAGGTACTTTACAAGATGTAACTGAAAAAGTAAAGCAAGATCAATTATTTAACACTGTAAATGAACGTTGGAAATTTGCAATAGAAAATACTGGAGATGGAATTTGGGATTATGATTTGAAAAACAATATTGCTTTTCAATCAGATCAATTTTTAAAAAATATTGGTTATGATAGAGATGAAATAATTATAGATCATGAATCAATGTTGTCAATAATTCATGAAGATGACAGAGGTTTGGTTGATCAACAATTTAGAGATCATCTAGCAGGAAAAATTGAGAATTTAGATATAGAGTATAGAATAAAAGCGAAAGACGGTAGTTACAAATGGATTTATGATAGAGCAAAAGTTATAGAACGTTCTCCAAAAGGTGCACCTGAACGTATTATTGGTGTTCATCAAGATTTTACAAATCGAAAAAGAACCGAAAAATTGAATGACATCATCATTAATCTTTCAACGAATGCGTTGTCAAACAAAAATAACAAAGTATTTTTTGATCAAGTTTTAAATCAAATTCTAGAAATCACTGGAAGTGAATATGGTTTTATTGGAGAAGTTTTTCAAAATGAGAAAAACGAACCTTTTTTAAAATCATATGCTTTAACCAATATTGCTTGGGATGATGAAACAAAAGCATTTTACGAGCAACACGCACCTAATGGTATGGAATTTCACAACCTTGATACGCTGTTTGGATATGCTATGAAACACAAAGAGGTGGTTATATCTAACAATCCAACTCAAGATGATAGACGAGGTGGTTTACCAAAAGGTCACCCTGCTTTGGATGCATTTTTAGGAATACCAATACTTTTTAATGGGGATTTAATTGGTATGGTAGGTATTGCAAATAAAAATGGCGGATACATTGAAAATGATGTTTCACTTTTAAACCCCTTAATCAGTACTTTTTCTACCGTAATAAACTCTACTAAAATAGAAAGAGAGCGTGTCAAAAATCAAGGTGAAATTATTTCTATTAAAAATGAGCTGCAAAGTTTTTTTGACCTAAGTAATGATTTCATGTGTATCGCAAATATTGATGGAACTTTTCGTAAAGTAAATTTTGAGTTTGAGCGAGTCCTTGGATACACTCAAAAACAATTGGAAGGTAAACGATTTATAGATTTCATACATGAAGATGACTTAGAGAGTACATTTAAAGAAATTGAAAAATTAGCTCAAGGAGAAACAACGACAAGTTTTGAAAACAGATATCGAACATTAGATGGTAACTATATAATATTGAACTGGAGAGCATCACCTGATGTAAAAACTGGACTACTGTATGCTACAGCAAGAGATGTAACAAATGAGAGAACTTGGCAAAATCAATTAATTAACGAAAAACAAAAAGCTGAAACTGCTAATCAAGCAAAATCTGATTTTTTAGCAAACATGAGTCATGAAATAAGAACTCCATTGAATGGGATTATTGGATTTTCTGAATTATTAGTTAAAACTAAGTTAAATGATAACCAAAAGGTCTTTAGTTCTACTATTGCACAAGCAGGTAAATCATTATTAAACATTATAAACGACATACTTGACTTCTCTAAAATTGAAGCTGGTAAAACTGAATTAAATATTCAAAAAAATGACATCCATGAATTAATTTACGAAACAATTGATATTATTAGTTTTCAAGCTCAAAGTAAAGAACTTGACTTATTAATTGATATCGATACTAATATTCCAAGTCATATATATATAGATGAAACTCATTTAAGACAAGTCATAGTAAACCTACTAGGAAATTCAATAAAATTTACAAAAGAAGGAGAAGTTAAAATATCAATTGAAATTATTGAAGCTATTAATCCAAATTTATCTAAAATCCGATTCACAGTATCTGACACTGGTATAGGGATAGCTGAGGAAAATATACATAAAATATTTACAGAGTTTTCTCAAGCTGACAACACGACAACTAGGGAGTTTGGAGGGACAGGTTTAGGATTAAACATTTCAAATAGCCTTATACAATTAATGGGGGGTGAAAAATTACAAGTTAAGTCTGAACTAGAAGAAGGTAGTCATTTTTATTTTGATTTAGAACTAAAGCACGAACAAATAGTAGAGAAAGCTCCTCATTACTCAGTAAAGAAACATGTTCTTCTTGCTAATAAATCTATAAATGAAAGTGAAATAATTCAAAAGATATTAGCTGAAGAAAATATTGAAGTTGTACCTACAAACTCATGCGAAAAAGCAAAAAATATTTTTATTGAAAATCCAACTTTTGATTTGGTTATTATAGATAATCAGTTATATAATAAAGAAAACAATTTAGAATTAAAAAACCTTGTTGAGCTTGATAGTTTTAATTTATCAAAAACTAATATAGGAATAATCACCCGCTCAATACATAATGAAACCTATTTTGACGATTGCAAGCAGTATGGAGTAAGTGAAAAAATAGTAAAACCAATAAAAGACAAACACCTAAAAGAAGCAGTGTTTAAAATATTAGACAAAAACTCTACCATTCCTGATAAAATAGATTATTTTGAAAAAAAGGATAATAAACTTTTAAAAATATTAATAGCTGATGATAATTCTATAAATAAGCTCTTAGTTAAAACAATAATTAATAATTTTAATTATAACACTGAACTACTTCTTGTTAAGAATGGAAAAGAAGCATTTGATAATTTCAGAAGCTTTCAACCTGATATAATTTTAATGGATATTATGATGCCAGAAATGAATGGATACGAGGCAACTTTAGAAATAAAAAAAATCAATAAAAATAATAAACTGAAAATCTATGCTTTAACAGCTGGTGATCAAAAAGATACATTTATTTCGACAGAAATGGACGGATATATAGAAAAACCAATTGATATAGAAGTATTAAAGAAGATAATCGAAGAATCCCAGGTTTAAACTCTTTTCATTATTTTAAACTCTTAAAGTATCCTTTCAAATAATCTTCATTTTTAATGGAAGAAGTGTTTATCTCCATCACCTTTGCCCTTCCAGCTTCTTCATAGGTATAAAAGTCTTCCATCTGGGATTCTATATCCTCTATGGAATTTGCTTTGAAATAAGCTAAGTTATAAGCTTTACAAAGGTATTCTGCAGAAAATGAATGTGGAGCTACAAATTTTTCTTCTTGTACTGTTGAGCTTGGACCAGGTATAATTTTAAAAATTCCACCTCCATCATTATTGATTAAAAACACTCTTAGATTTGGTGTTATATATTTATTCCAAAAAGCATTACTATCATAAAAGAAGGAAATATCTCCTGAAATTAGAACATTCCAATCTTCTTTTTTTATAAACGCTGCACCAGCCGAAGTACTCGAACTCCCATCTATACCGCTGGTTCCTCTGTTTGACCAATACTGAATACTCTGAATTGGATCAAATAATTGACAATACCTAACAACCGAACTATTAGCCATGTGCAAATGAGACATTTCAGGAAGGAAATCCATAACCGTCTCAAAAACTTTTAAATCACAATAATCCAAAGATTCGTAAAATGCAGGAAGTTTGTCTTGAACCTCAAAATCTTTTTGTTTCCACTTAGCCCCAAACATAGAACTATTTTTCTCAACGTTTAACCTATTTATTATTGAAAAAAATGAAACTTCAGAAACCTTAAAACTATGTGTTAAGGACTGATAAGTATCCATAAATGGAAAATCAAAACCTACTTTCCAATGGTGTTTAGGCCTATTATTTCTAAAGAAAGATTTAATCTTTTTAGAAACAACAGCGCCTCCAATAGTAATTAATAAATCTGGAGAATAATCCTCTAACTCTTCTTCTGTTATAACATTAAGTGTTCTATCTATACAGTGAATAAATAGTTGATGAACCAAATTAGAAGTGTTTTCAACCAAAATAGCTACCGAAGTATCTTCTGAAAGCTCTTTAAGTTTATCTAAAAGAATTTTATTTGGATCTAACTGACCACATAAAATCAGTTTTTTATCACTTTCCTTCCAAACTTTAGAAACATTAGATTCTTCCACCGAACTTAACTGATTGGATGAAGAGATAATATCTATATTTTTAGTATTTCGTTCTTCAACTTCAACTTGATCGTATAAAGGTTCAGACAAAGCCATATTAATATGAATAGGACCTTTCCAATCTTTACCCCCTAACTGAAAGCCCTTTGATAGCTCTCTATCCATATACCAGAGGTATTCATCTGAAACATCCTTATCTGAAAAAGAAGAAGAGAACTGTACATGGTTTTGGAAAACATTACCTTGAACAATTGTTTGCCCATCTCCTTGATCTACCCATTCATTTGGACGATCAGCAGAAATCACCACAAGAGGAATCCCTTGATAGTATGCTTCTGCAACAGCAGGATAATAATTCAAAACTGCTGAACCAGAAGTACAAACCACAGCTACAGGTGCTTTTAATTGCTGTGCCATTCCCATCGCAAAGAATGCTGCTGAGCGTTCATCATGAATGGTATATGTCTCAACATCTGGATGGTTATCAAACGCAATAATAAAAGGAGCATTCCTAGAACCTGGAGAAAAAACAACATGTTTAACTCCATTACTTACACATTGTTGAACAATCAACTGAACTCCTATTTTATTACTCGAAACCATACAACAAAATTAAGGATTAAATTCATTCACAAAGGTTAATAAAACAAAAAAAGGGTGACTAAAAAGTCACCCTTCAAAAATTATATAATTGTATTCAATTATTGAACTACAACTTTTTCAATTTTATCAGCAAATTTCACAAAGTAAATTCCAGCCTCTAAATTAGAAACGTTGAATACTTCTTCTTTATTAGCAGAAACAACTCTAGTTTCTACTTCTTTACCTTCTGAAGTCATTAATGAAATTAAACCGCTTCTTGAAGCATTATCTGATAAAGTAACAGTAATGAAATCTTGAGCTGGATTTGGAGCTACAGAAAAAGCAGACGTAAAGTGTTCTGGTAAACTAGAACAGTCTTCAATAGTTAATGAAACAGAAGAAGAACTTTCACATACATCTTCTACATCTGTTGTAAACTCAATAGTGTAAGTTCCAGCCATTGATGTTGTAGGTGTTACAGCTCCATTAGTAGAATTTAAAGATAAACCAGCAGGAGTAGAAGTAAACTCACCTGTAACAGATACATCTGTTAAAGTCGGAGAAATTGCTGAAAGTGTATTACAAATTGACGCTTCTGTATATGAAAAAGTTGCATCTGGTTTTGTATCATACAATAAACAAGGACGAGCTTTTACAATAACATCATCAATGAAAATTGAACTTGAAAGAACATTATCTGTACCAGCATAAGAATAAAAATCTAAATACTTAGGATCTTCACCTGACCTAGCAGTAATATAACTTTTAGTAAACAAAGCATCTTCCCCAACAACACCTTGAATAATAACAGAACCGTTAGATTTATCGAAATACATATTTAATTCAACAACTGAGTTCTCTGATAAAATTAAAGCTTCAGGATTTTCTTGTGCATCTTCTCCTAAATAATAAAACCTTTCTTCAGTTACTCCTGCTGATGTATTATAAATACCTGAGTAAAGCTCTTGCGTCGAAGGATCAAAGTAAAATGCAGCAATAGTTCCAAAATTAGTATTGTATAACCCCATTTCAAAAAGGTTAGCTGATGTAGATGCTGCACCTGTTTGTAATGTGAAACCATAGTAAAGGTAGTCATTACCAGCAGTTCTATTTTCCCAGTTGATATTTTTGAAAACATCTCTCGTAGACTCAGAACCAGCTTGACCTTTAAGCTCAAAACCTTTAGAACCGTTTGGAACATTAACCACTTGAAAATCTGTCTCTAAGTGATCATCATCAGTAGAGTAAGTAGACCAAGAACCTTGCCCATCTAATTCTCCAATATCGAAACTTTCGAAATCATGATCAACAAGTGTTTGTGAATTTACTGTACAAGACAAAGCAAATACAGATAAAGAAAGTAAAATTCTTTTCATATTATATTTTTTTTAATTTTTAATTAAAGCAAATATAACACAAAAATGTTTTATTCATTAAGCCTTGAAAACATTTAACATATAAAAACTCCAAAAAAAATTGATTTGATTACCATCCTCCCTTAATAACCTGAGTATGATTTATATTATATTCACTTAGTGGCTTCTAAGAGGTGTCAGACCGCTTTAAATGAAAAAGATACAAATTAAAAGAATGATAAATAATGAATTATTTGGGATCAAATACATTTTTATGGGGATAATCATCATGACTTTGTAAAATGTTTTTTCACCTATCTTTTGGCTTGGACCCAAAAGAAACAAAAAGTCAAGGCTGAACCAATAAAACTTGAAAACTACGAAATACTCCGTAGCTTCATCCAAACTCACAAACGCTGTTAACAACAACCAATTCTTGGATTGTTGACAGCTGGG
>Ga0228614_1000205_pt1 | contig 36283 bp, 62 predicted proteins | sample 15DmetaG_FD_190531 | JGI IMG/M metagenome (GOLD analysis project Ga0228614, IMG submission 190531) | Seawater microbial communities from Monterey Bay, California, United States - 15D | ecosystem: Environmental > Aquatic > Marine > Coastal | place: USA: California | collected 2016-10-13
TAGTTTCCTTTTATAGTAGCATCCTTAATAAGGAAACTTACATGTATTTATGTTTATAATAGTACCTTAAAAACGTTAGTTAAATGCTACGTTTTTAGTCAACTCGGCATAATGTCTGTTGCCGTTTTCAGTATCTAATGCATCTTCTGGGTGATCCCAGCTTAACTCTTCAACTGTGAGTTTGAGTTTTTCTGCAATATCTTTAATGTATTCCTCTGACCATTCAAAAAAATCAATCCATTGTGCATGTTCGTTAACGTGTGTAATACCTGGATTAGCTCTTAAGAATATTTTACCTCCTGGCTTAACTATACTCGCTGCCATTGCCATTTGAGCTTCTATAGTTGCTTTATCGCCAAAGTTTATACTACCTAGTATTAGTAATACATCCCATTCTGCATCGGGACGTTCTTTTGCAAACTGTTGTATGCCTATTTTAAAATCTGCATTACTGTTAAATGGATCTATTCCAGTTACTCTAGCACCAAGATGTTGTTTCCAGTTATTATCTCCGCATCCCACATCTAATATTTTAAGTGGCACATCGGGACTTAAATCTTGTAAAGCATTAATTTTATCTAATAGTTTTTGACCTGTTTTGCGTGTATCAAATTTAAGATGTTGTTTCCAGTCTGCCTTTGCTTCTTCTGATTCATCTGTATTTCCGAAGTAACGAGCTAATAATGTCTCGTCCATCCAAAACTGTAACCTTAAAAAACTATTAAATAATTCCGGGTAATCATCTTTTAGTTCTGCGAGATTAACATTATAACGCATTTGTATAAAGTTTGCTAAGTCTCCGGTTATCTTTTTATTTACTTTCATTACAACTCCTTTGCTAATGGAAATATTTCTGCAATAACTTTAGCACAAGCATGAGCAATTTCCATGTGTTCTTTTTGTGTACCATTAGCACCACGTAATTCAATGTAATGTACCCAACTACGAATTGTACCATTCATATACAATCGTGTTTTAGTACAACCTTCTGGTAATACTACACGAGCTTGTTCCTTGGCAATGCCATTATCAATAGCCCAATTGTATGCCTTTTCGGCTTGCATAATAACTTTTAGTTGTTCTTCTTCCCAACGTTCCATTAAATACGGATCTTCAGTATCAACACTATTCTGTCTGTTCTTTGTGTCTTGTAAACGACATTCACGTGTTACAAATTGTTCGCCCATTTCTTCTGGGTTAGCATAACGCTGGCTAAATTCTTGGAACGCAAAACTTCTATGTCTTACAATTTGATGTGCAATGTCACGTGTTGTTTCAATCTCTAAACATGCACTAACCATTTCAAGTGGCGACCAATGCTGGTGTTTGATGAGATACTTAATTAGTTTCTCACTTGTTTCTTTATTGATTTGATTGTTTGGATTGCTTACTTTTGCACAAAAGGCAATCAGTTCTTGTAGATTATCTAGTCCTGTGTCAACAGGCGCTGTACTGTGTGATATTAGTTTCACTTGCATTCTATAGTTTCCTCTTTTTATAGTTTATATATGTTTAATGTGAATTAAACTTTTTCAGTAATGGTGATAAGTCAACAGTAGGTGCTTGTACTTTAGATTTTTTATTGCTTTTATTTTTTCTAATATCAACAATAAATGCTCCAGTGTTTCTTCCACGTCTTGCTGTCTTGCAGTATTGATTGGCATATACCCAACCTAGTATTTCTTCTGACATTTTTCCATGTCCAGTAATAACCATTGTGCTTTTAATGTTATCAAAGTAACATTCTGCTATGTGCTTGGTAAACTCTTTCCAAGCATCATGCACGGTGTATCCGTGTAAATCTATTTCATTCATAATTTCATTACAAACTCTCTACCTAGCATATTGCCTACGTAAATGTTTGCTCTGTGGTGTTTAAAATATAACGGCATTCCTTGTAAGTCTGTTCTTATTATACCGTTATGCTGAGATATATAGTTTACCTCAACGTCTTGTTCGTTGTCTGTACAATGAACCATTATAGTTTCAGGTACTTCAACTTTCTTTTCTTTATTTGCCATCTAGCCATCCTTGTGCGCCTGCGAGCTTTGTTAAAAATGCATCCTTTTCTGTAAACAAAACTATAACGCTCTTGTCTACATAATATGGATACCTCATCTTTCTTAAAAGATTAATAAGATTCTTACCACTCAACTTTGGTGAGTCGAATTCGTATGAATCAAACTGTTTACTTAAAAGATTCTTACCATACTTTGTTAATCTTAATGTATGTGTGTTTTTAAACACTTCTTTTACCTTCAGGTAATCACGTTCCATTAAACTAATTAATTTAGTTTGAATCTTTTGTATCTCTTGTGATTGGTTCACCATCTGTTAATTTCACTACACTAAATAAATCAGTATTAAACTTCTTATTAAGCCTATCTGCTAAATTAAATGCATGCCCGCTGTTTGAGAAACTTACCTTTTTATACTTAGGACCTGGATAGTTTACTAACGTATTCAATGTTCTTAGGTTAATTGGTTTTCTTTCGTAATACACTGCGTATATTGCCTCTGCTTTTAGTATCTGTTCACTATTATAACTTTTGTCCACTTGGTCAAGTATAATCGTTGGTTTTGGTCTTGCCATTAATTGTTTCTCCTGTTACATGTATTTATCTAAAATCGAATAAACACATCAGTTAATGGCTAATTTTCATAATTTCTTCTACTCTTTCCCAAGTCTTATTATACCAATATATATGTCCTGCATCATTAAGATGACCGCATTTACATTTTAGTTCTGGACCAATTTCAAAATCATCTACTATGTTAATAAAGTAGTCAAATAAGTCTGAATTATTCTCAAGTAATTTTTTACAAATTTTAATATCATTTTCCATACCTAACATTAACTGCCATGCAAAACTTATATTGTGTGCCTTAACAATATTTTTAATAGAATCGATTAACGTTAATTGTTCAACAAACTGGTATGGTGTATTACTTACGTATGTATGGCTATCTCTGAATGCACTTAACAATTTATCATTTTTTACAAATTGTCTTTTATCATTAGCATCTATAAATGATTCTTGGTGTAAGTGAGTATCCCATGATACTTGTTGTGTCCATGAAGCATCTACTTTATCTGATCCACTATAACCCCTTCTTGCACCATACCCACACAGTATTCCTCTGTTTTTGTTGTCGTGATTTAAAATCCAGTCTTGCCTAGTTTTTTCCGGTGCGTTTACATAAAACTTATCATGCAATACATTTATTGGAACTCTATATGTATTGTCTATTAGTCTAGGTTCCAATATAAACAATTTACAATTCTCATTTAAAAATCCATGATAGGCAAGCTCGTTGGTTGCATTCAACATATCAATATTTCTAGAACCAGAAAGTCCAATATTAACTATTTTTAATTGTAATTTTTCTGCAAGAGCCATGTATGCTGTTTTATGTACAACTTCAGGTCCATGTTCTTTTCCACTTGAGTTATATGATTCTAGTTCTAAATATACACCAGAGCCTTCACAGTCGCCATTTGTATGACTTGTTCCTAATACAATCATATAAGGTTCAGATGGTGGAGTTAGTACTTCCATTAATTTTGATCTTCTACTAAATCTAAACGTTCACCACCTGCTAATACACATGCTATATTTAGGTCTGACTTAATAAGCAATACAGTATATTCTAGTGTTGTTTCATTTCTAGTAATAACAATTCCATCAAATGGATCAGATGGTATATACTCTGGTCTTTTAATACCAGTTGCATACATAGTTTGTCCTGATGTTTCTAATATTTGTCGTACTAATCCTTGTGCATTACATGTTATTTGTCTATTAAGTGTTCTCCAAGGTGTCGCTATTGGTGGTGGTGCCTGCTGAATTTCTGGAGCAGGTTCTATTGGCATAATTGGATTTACTTCCTGTGCCGTAGCCGATGTTGATAGGAACAGTAATGCTCCTAGTGTATATAATAGTTTCATTCTTTCCTCGCTTTCTTTAAATTTAGGTTCATATCCCACTCAGTGAAGTATGGTCCTCTTGTTTCGTATTTTTCTACAGTTTCTAGTTTGGGACAGAACGCATGTTGCCAGCCCATTCCTTCGTATTTTAAAATATAATAACCTGCTACGAACGTAGTCTTGCCTTTTTCTGCTTTTTTAAACAGTGGCTTTGTATCGTGTTCAACAGGGTACAAAATACTTGTGTTCGTTGGTAACCCTTTGTACACTTGCATTGTACCACTAACCACCGTTGTATTAACGGATTTGAAGCTCTCAAGACTATCTAGTAGTTCTTTTGTGTTATTGTTTTGATCAAAGAACTCATAACCACCATCTACCTTACGTAGTGTGCCTATCTTGCCGTACTGTCCTTCAACAATCCAGTACTTATCTTTGATTATTTCTTTGATCTTTTGTGTCATAGAGATTTATGTGTGCCATCGCAAGTAGGATAACTTTCACTCTTTCCACACCAACACGCACTTCCTAGTCGTTTAACTTCAGTGATATTTGCCATGCGGAAACTTCTAAATCCTTTAGCATTTGTATCCCAAACACTCATAACTTCTTCGTTAATCTTACGAATCTTTTCTTGTGTCATTGGATCTTTTTTAGTTGCTGGTGGAAGATGTGATACATTTAATGTACATGTCATAACACGTTTATCACCGCTAATTTTATTAAAGGTTACTTCCATAATACTTGTTCTAAGTTGACCTTCTAGTTTTTCTCTTTCAATAATCATTTTATTGTCCTGTTAACTTCCCATTCATCAAGATACATAATTGTGTATCCACCTATATGTCCTGCAACAATACCTAGCCCTAACGCAACTGCCATACAACCAAAAAATTGCAGTGTGTGTTTCATTATTGTAACGTTGGTTGTTCTAGTGCTTGAACTGAATCTCTGCTATTAAGAACATGTTCTGTCAATGCAGTAAACTCTTCCGGTGACAACATTGTTTTATAAATTACAAGTGCCTGTGCCATCATTACTCCTGCCGCTGTTAGAGGTTCGTGTTGTTGAGAGAATTTTTCAAATTCCCTATACGTTTCTTCTAAATCATCCATTTAATGACTCCTTATATAATTTTCTTAGCAACCAACGATGTTTAGTAAGATAATATTGTGCATCATATTCCACTGATCCACCTGTCCATCTTAAAATTTCATCTTTGTGTTGAAACCATTTTTCATTACAAAATAACCTAAATGCACTTTCTTTCATTGTATATCCTTTAATATATCCCAAGTATGTTTCCAGTCTTTGACCCAAATGGATCCGTCATTTTCATTTCCTCTGCTTGCAATAGTTTTAGCAAGTGGTTCATCGTTTCCGCCCGGTTGCATCATGTCACCAAAGAAAAATACATTATAGTCATCAAAGTCATCTATAACTTGACCTTTGTCTCGACCTTCTTGTATAATATCTAATCCTGTTTCACCTGCTACTTGAGCCCTGACACCTTTGTGTCCGTATCTGCTATTAAATAATTCTGCAATAAACTTACGCTCTTTATGTTCTGTATCGTATGCTACATATTCTGCTCGTTGCTCTGTTGTAGCACCTCTGCCTACTACACTAAAGTTAACTAGTCCTGGTCTATCATCTAAGTGTGCTCCTGTTCTAGTAAGAAACTTAGAACGAAATAGTTCACTTGATAAAAAGTCACGCTCTTCGTTTCCTAGTGTCCAATTATTACGCTCTACTTCTAATCCATTTTCCCATATACTATTGCCACTGCACTGATATGAACGCATAACATTATGCATAATTTCTTCGCCTAGTTGTTCTAGTGTTTTAGAGTAGTCACTTCCTGTTACAATACAGACATTATGATTGGCTATAAAATTTAGGAAAAACTCTTTGAAATCAGGATCTATTAATGACCTACTGTTAGTAAGGGTACCGTCTACATCAAATAAATAAGCATCATTACGCATTAGAATAGCTCGCATTCAAGTACATAGAATGATCTGTTGCCCTGTCTGCCAAACGTTGCATATCCCATTGTCCACATAGTTTCATAAAGTGTATGCCTACTTGTGACTTCTGTTCCTTTTGCACTTGTTGTACAATAACCTCATCTAGCTTTGCTTTAATATGATCGGGTTGTTGTGTAAGATCAATGATGTGTTTGTTGCGTTCGTAATCTTCTAATACTCTATGTTCTTCATTGTTATGATCAACCCAACGTTGTAGCATAAAGTTATTCCAATTGTAGCCTTTAGTTTCTTTGTCAGCATATGCTTCCAACATACCTACTTTGTTCTTAGTGCCTTTCTTACGAGCACCTGGACATGCACTAAACACATTATCACTAGTGTCGCCTCGTATACACTTCTCAAACAACAACCACTGTGGGTCACCTAACTCTTTAGGTGCTTTAGTTTTCTTGTCCATAACAACTTTGCCTTTGTCATCAAAGATGCCTTCGACTGTAATAAGTTGCCCTGTAATACCATTGTACTGTTGTACATTAGGAGCAAGCAACTGATAAAAGTCACTGTCACTACTTACAATACAATGTTTGTCTGTGGGGTGATTCTGTATCCAACGAGCAATAAAGTCATCTGCTTCACACTCTCCATGTTGTAATACTGTTACATTAGTACGCTTTTCAAAGAATGTTTTAAGTCCATCAAATGCATCCCAAAATGCACGATCTTCTTCTTGCTCTGCTTCTGTTAGTGCTGCACGAGCTACTTTACGATTGTTCTTGTAAGGCTCATATGCATCTTTACGCCAGCTACGCCCTTCTAAGCATAGTACAACATGTGTACCTTTTTGCTCACGAAACACTTTGTTAATACTATTAAACATGATATGATAACTCATGCCAATCTTTGTGTTCATGTCACCACGCACCACATGTCTAGCACGAAAGAACATATTCGCTGCATCTACTAAAATATAACTCATCATAAAGATCCTGTAATTATTAAGTTTATATTGTAACACACCACATGTGGAATGTCAACTACGATTCGTCTTCTGCAATATTTCTACAAAGTCCTGTAAACCATGCATCAACTACTTCATTATCATCAGCGCCACTATAACCAGCTTCTTGTAATTGCTGAACAAAAATGTTATTCCATTCCAATTCAAAGTAACCATCACCTGGCTTGTCTTTGTCAAACTTAACATCTAACACTTTGACATATGCTTCGCCACGTGCAGTTGCTTTGTCTTTCTCAGCTATAGTTTCTTTTTTATTACTGGAAACGCCTAATACATTTTTTATTTTGTTTAACATATTCATTTACCATCCTATTTTTTCCCACGGTACATCTTTGTCGCCAAAGTGTCCGTAAATACAATTTTCACTATACTTATTATACTTGAATAATCCAAATCTGTCAATGATTCCCTTAGGAGTTAAATCAATGTTTTCTTCAATATACTTTTGAATACTTCTATTGTGTCCATTTGAATCTATGTAGATACTTGTGGGTTCTTTAACGCCAATAGCATAACTAAGTTGAATACTACACCAATCAGCCATGTTATCTGCTACAACATTCTTTGCTAACCATCGTGCCATATAAGCTGCTGAACGATCTACTTTGGTAGGATCCTTGCCACTAAATGCGCCGCCACCATGGGGAGCAAAACCACCATAAGTATCAACAATAATCTTTCGGCCTGTGAGACCTGTGTCTCCATCGGGTCCACCAATAACAAAATTACCAGTAGGATTAATATGCCATACAGTTTCTTTATCAATTAAATCTCCTAATACTTCTTCTGCAGCCTCTTTTATAGGTGCCTTAATGCTATGTTGAAATCCTTGTTTGTGTTGATGTGATACAACAATTTGATCAATACGTGTTGGCTTTCCACCTTCGTACTGAACACTTACTTGCGACTTAGCATCTGGTAGTAGAAATTCGTATCCACTTTCTCTTGCTTTGTCTAAAGACTTTAAAATTTCATGCGAGTAATGAATTGGTGCTGGTAGCATTGCATCATTATCATCACATGCATATCCAAACATGATGCCCTGGTCACCTGCGCCAAAATCATCTGTTCCTAAACCAATATCACCTGATTGCGAATGAATCTCGTTATAGATGTTTAACTTATCCCAATGGAATCCATCCTGTTCGTATCCAATTTCTTTAACTTTGTCACGAACGATTTGTTTTACCTCGTCCTTGCTTACATTAAAGTTCTTTACCTCACCCGCTAACGTTACATGGTTAGTGGTTACAAGTGTTTCAACAGCTACACGAGTTGTTTCGTCGCCGTTTTTTAATCCTGCATCAACTAGTGCATCACTAATTTGATCTGACACCTTATCTGGGTGTCCTTTACTTACACTTTCGCTTGTAAAAATATAATTGCCTTGCTTCATAATTTTTTAGTATCCTGCTTTTCTTATACGATCTTCTAGACCGCTTTTAGGTTCCCCATGCGTTTCCGAATAGGCTAATGTGGAGTCTTGGGGTGAATCTCCAACCCTTTTCCATACAGATGTTCGCAACTTCTTGAACATTAAGATTATACTCTTCTGACCTACCACCCAACGGCATAAGGTACACAGGACAATCCAACCCTGCTTTACGATATTCATCAACAGCTCTACCAGCCTCGTCAATATCAGTCCTGTCAGCAACAACAAATTTAAGATAGATATCGCTGTCATCCACAAGACTGTAACAATAAGCAACATCAGGCTTAATAGCATCGTCCCAAGATTCTCCACTAACGGAGAGCTTAGGCGAACAACTCCATGTGACTTTAATTCTGTCATTGCTGTGGAGATAGTCGAATAGCTCGTCGTGTAAATGTTGTGTAGTGTTTGTTTCAAATGTAACATTTTTTAAATCCCTCATGCGTGGATGTTCAAATAATTCTACATAAAGTCGTTGCCACGCTAACAACGGCTCACCACCAGTTAGGATAAGATGAATATCTTGTCCGTTATCGCAAGTCCACTTGCCCTCTGGTGTTAGACTTAATAAGTGTTCTACTACTTCTTCGATAGTTCTTTGCTTATTAAATTCTTTAAACTCGGGATAGATACTTGCATAAGTATCACACCCTGTATGTATAATTGGTAAGTCTGTAAATTCTTTAGTAGATTCGTGTACACCCGTATTGATTAAGTCCAATACTTCGTCATTATATCTATTACCTGCTTGGTGTTTTTCTGCTCTACTAGGTTCGCTTCTATCAAGTCCAAAGTTCATACAACGAAAGTTACAACCAAATGTACGAAGGAATACACTAGGTACTCCTACAAACTTTCCTTCACCCTGAACAGAATAGAATGCTTCACTGTATCTAAGTTTATCCATTTACGCCTCGTAGATTGCTGAATTGGCGCCATGCTCTGCCACTTCAGTTTTAACACAATAACAACGATTATCTGTTGCTTCACGTATAAGTTTGTCTGCAAAGTTAAATGCGTGTTCGGCAAATTTCTCTGCACCAACTCCGTCCATTACAACAATCTCTGCTAGATCGAGTTCTTGCAATTCCATAAACTTATCTAAGTGTGGATCGTTTTTATCAATTGCTGTTTTGTGATCAAAGTTATCTTCTAACCATTTCTTCAAAGGCTTTAGGCCACCAAAGTCAACTGCCCAATTCCTTCGATCAAGCTCGTCGCATCCAAATGTAAATGTAAATGCTAAACTATATCCGTGTAGCAAATGACAATGCGAGTGATCTGCATTTGGTTGACGGAACACTGCACTAAGTCCAATGTTGTGTCCGTAATGTTTTGTACTATAATATTTTCCCATTATATTTCTCCTATAAGTTATAACGGCGGAGTATTTAAAGAGGGTCGACGCTGAAGTCCTCTGGTTTGATTATTTGTTTTCTGCAACGAATCTAACATCATACAAGTTGTTGTTAGCATCTGTTACTCTAACAATACTGTATTGATAGACTGATTTGTTCTCAGTTACGAAAGTAGGATTGTCTTCACATACTGTTGTTCTTTTATATCCAACAATAGTTTTAGTTCCACTTTTCTTATTGGCAAAGTCTGCTCCTAGTATTGCACCTAATATAGTTGCGGCATCTTTACCCTTGCCACCACCTACTTGGTTACCTAGTATACCACCAATGATTGCACCACCAAGTACTTCACCTGTTTGTGCTTTACCGGTGTTACTGTAAATAGGTACATCTACTTCACTGCATGTCCTATTAGCAACTCTATTCTTTGTTTGTACTGTAGTATAATAATGTGTTACAAATCCTTCAACTACTTCTCGTTCTTTTATTTTTGTACCAGATGCACCAGTAATTACTTCAGCACTAGCACTTGTTGTAAATAAAAACATACCCAGTATTAACGTTAACATGTATTTCATATTATTCTCCTTTAGTATTATTAAGTTTATTATTTGTTTCTTTAACTGTGTTAAGTATACTATGGTTTATGACTTTTGTCAAGGCTTTTACGTCTTTTGGGAAACAAGCACCACTATATCCTAGTGTTCCTTGGTTATTTGGTGCTTTCATCATATCTGGACCAATGCGCCTGAAATTACCTAAGACACTAGTTATAGTATCATAGTCAATATCCTCTGGTAATATAGTTTTTAGTTCATGGAAGAAAGCCACTTTAGTAGCCAGCCACGAATTGTGTACATATTTGATCATACTGGCTTCTTCTAATGTAGTGTATGATACTGATAATTCGTGTCCAAATGCTTCGCTAAACAACTCATACCACCATTCAGCATCTGCTTTGTTGTTAGCATGATGTCCAAATATCCAATGTTCTTGATTGTCAAAATCTTCTTGTGCAGTTGCTTCTCGTAGAAACTCTGGATTGTATACTACATTAGATTCGTAATCACGTAAACAATCAAATGTTACACTGCTTTTAATAAGTATCTTTGTTCTATAATCTGTTAGTTCTAATACATCTGACACTATACTATCGTCACACATTCCGTCTGCATTGCTAGGAGTAGGAACACATATAATAATTCCATCTGCGTCTAGTACTGCTTGTTGTGGGTCTTGTGTTGGGTGTAGTAACGGGTCTACTCTTATTACTGTAAACCCAGTTTTTTCTAAAAAGTTTGCTACGGTTCCACCTACAAAACCGCAACCAAATATTGCTATCTTCATTTATTATTCCTATTAATCTTTTTTACCAAATGATCCAGGTAAGTTGTTTACTTTACCAAAGTCTGAATACTTTTGTACCATGTTAGTACTTTCCCATGACTTACTTCCACATTCTTTATAACATGTAGCCGGAGAAGCATTTGGTTTATCAAAACTATCTATAAGTTTTAACCAAGTACCACTTTTCATTACTTCTTCTTTTGTATGTTTAGTTAAATCTAAATCATTGGCTACATCAAGGTTATTTTCTTCGCCCCATTTAACAAACAAATTCCATTCATGATATGGATTAAGAAAGCAACATGGTTTTAATCTTTTATCTGCAGATAAAAACATTGCCAATCCATATAATATACAGCGTGGACTAACTGTTTGTGTCATGTTGGTTGTCCCTCCCAATGATACCAATCTGCACCTTTACCATTCCAATCGTATATGTGGTTATTATCTACTTTATAAGATGCTATATCTCTTTCACTTTTTACAGGATGGAATTCAAATCCATAACTATGTGCTAATTGTTCTGCTTCTTGTATTTGATGTTGGTTATATGGAAAAACTAAGTATTTCCAAATAATTCTAGGTTTATTTGGATATGGTTTGCCTGGTTCGTGTTCCCATTCTCGGCTGTTTAACATCTCGGCTAACGATTTCATTCCTAACATAATACTATCCCACTTTGAATTTATTCTGTATAAATGGTTTGTATCTTCCAACCCATCTACACTAAATTCCCACGTCTGAGCTCTAGACCAATTTGTTGTTCTTACTAATTTGTCCCACCATGCTTTTGTTTTAAAAGATCCATTTGTATGCACTAATGTTTCTATTTGTTTTTCAGATGCATGATTGTAAATTTTTATAAAGTCTGGGTGATACAGTGGATCACCATAACAACCTACAAACATTAACTTTTTTCCAGTCTTTTCTGCTTCTTGGTTTATTAAATCAATAACAAGGTCAGTGTCTATATGTCCTACATCCCATTCTTTCTTTGATACTTTTGGATCATTTCGTGGACAAGCAGGACATCCCAAAGTGCATTTAGTTGTTAATTCTATTTCTATATGTTGTGTTTCAAGCATTTGTATTATTTATGCGTTTCATATATACTTCTTCAAACCCATCTACCCATTCATCAAGTGGTGCACCGTCGCAACCTGCTCTCCATATACGCTTAAAATAATGTTCCTTTGATTCTGTTATTGTGTTATCGTTTGTATCTAAATGTCCTTTAACCATATAAAAGTACATACATGCTTCGTAAAATTCTTGCTCACGAACTTCTCGTGTGCGTCTAAGCATAAAATCATAGTACCTTTCTTGTGGCTTATGTGTCATCATCAACAACCATTTTTTGTGTAGCATTAAACAATGATGTATCGTTTGGAGAAGAACACATTCTTTTACATACGTCCATTGGTTGTTGTTGCATTTTGTTTGCAAATTCCAACACTGTTTTTTCTTTTATTGTTTTTATTGGTGTCATATCCATATTCCAGTTTGGGTCGATATCAAACGTTTCCCAGCACATTTGTTCTGGCATCCAACAACAAGGTCTTAGTGTACCAAATGGGGTTACAAATAATGTATCTCCGTATTTACATTTAGGAGTTATATCCAAATTGGTACTCCTTTAGTGTTGGTCTTAATGGATCATTTGGTCCATCAAATCTACTACTTATTCTTAATGCAAATGTAATGTTATATTCTTTTGCTAATTGTTTTGCTTCTTGAATTTGGTGTTCGTTAAAACTAAAAGGTATCCACTGCCATACAACATTTTTACCCATACTTGCACCCAACTTCATAGCATCAAATACATTATGCCAATCTGTGCCTACTCTGTATTTATGTGCAGTATCTTCTAATCCATCTAATCCAAAATATATTTTACCTTTTGTGTAACTATTATAAAACGATTCCCACCATTTTAAATTCTTTCCTACACCTGCGGTTGACATATAAAAATCACAACCTTGTTCTGCACCAAACTTTACAAACTTATCTAATTTTTTATGAAATATAGGATCGCCTAAGTTACCACAGAAGTTTAATGTTTTAGGTTTTAATACTGTTACAAGTTCTTCAAAATGTTCTGTACTCATGTCGCTTATTTTATATCCACTAGTGTATGTTCGTGGGCATTTTGGACATTGTAACAAACATCTTCTGGTTATTTCTAAATGTAATTCTTTAATTGACATCTACATCTTCTGCAGGTACTGTCCAGTACTTGTATACAAACTTATCGCCAAGTTTGTCAATTTCTTTTTGTGGATATCCTTCTTTGACTAACCACTTCATTAAATCAAATTCTTTTTGTACTCCGTAGTCCCATTTACTACCGTAGTATATTGTACCCTTAATTGGTACTGCTTTAGGGAAACCGTACTTGTTTCCGTTTGGTGGATCAACTATCAGTCTTCTCTTCATCGTTGTTTTCCTTTTTTGTTAACTGCCAAGCTCCATGATCTAGTTCTTCCCAAATCAGTGTGTCGCCTATATCCCAACCAACTTGGTCAAGTGCATCCTGTGGAAACTCTATAAACAATTCTTTTGTTTTACCATTTTCTTGTACTTCTATAATCCATTGACTATTTGTTACTTTTTTCATTTAAATGTTTCACTTTTAATTGGCATCCATTCTGTATTGTATTCGGATGCGATTTCGTTTCTTGCATTGCTGGCTGCAATAGCCTTTGCTTGTAGTTTTTTAGCTTGATCTTCTTGCCTAGGGCGTTCTAGTTTATTAATAAGTCCTAGTACTGTGTTTGCAAACTCTTTGCGACCTTCAAATATATCTTCTGTTCCATCTGTTAAACCAGTTACTTTATCATCAAGTTCTTCTTGGCAAACTTGTCTTAAAATGTCTATTGTATGATCTGTCATTACTTATTCTCCATTTATTCTGTTGGTTGAATTTCACCACAATGTTTACATTTGATTGCTTCTATATGTATTTCTTCTATACAAGCCTGACATACCTTTTTTGGATAGTCTTTTTCTGTTGCCCACATATAAAGCATCCAAGGCAGGATTACTAAAGTTAAGCCAGTAAAGCCAAAGAGTGTGAATACAATAATAAGGAATAGTATTGTTAACAATGTGCCAACCCATACATTCATTACTTGCTCTCCCAATGTTCCGAGCAACGAGGCTCGTATGATTCTGCACCACCAACCTTTACTCTATCCGAATGTTGTGTTGCTCTAAGTCTTTGTGTTTTACCTGCATCCATTCCACATATTGTACAGAATGCTTTAATCTTAACTACTTCGTCTGCTAGTGCTAAACATCTTGATGTAGTTTCAAACGGTACTCCTCTACTGTCTTGATCTAAACCTGCTACCACAAAGTTTACACCATTGCGTAATCCTTCTTCAACAAACCACATAGTTTCATTCATATCAAAAAACTGTATCTCGTCAATGAATACTGTATGGAAGTTGTATGATTTTATTGTGTAGTTGTCTTTGACTAGTTCTAAGTCAATTACTGCAACGGCAGAATGTTTAAGTTGGTTATGTGTTATAATATGATTTGCATCATATCTATCATCAATAACTGGCTTTAGTACCAAACACTTGTGTCCACCGTGTTCAATAAAGAGCAGTCGTTTAAGTAACTCACTGCTCTTACCAGCAAACATGGGGCCTGCGATGACCTCAAGTTTGCCTCGTTTCGTTTTGTATGTTTGCATTAAAATGCTACCTTGTAAGTTAATCCTGCTGTCACTTGATTTTCATCAGTGCCTGCGTAGTTATTACGCAATTCAATATTAGCAGTAAGTGAAGTTGTCTCTGTTAATGTATTTATATAAAACAGTCCCAAGTCTAACTCTCGCTTGTTTGCTTTCATTGAACTACTGATATCTAAGTTATCAATATCTCCATTAGCACTAACACTATTAGGAATACTAAAATGTGCATCTCCGCTTGTAATACTAACTGGTAAACTTGCTACAAATCCAAATGTAGTTTTGTCTACAGTTTGTTTAATACCTAGCGTAGCACTGTTAGACATCATAGTGTCTGCACCTTTAAGCATCGAGTTAGTGTCAACATTAAGCCTTGTTGCACCCAATGTTGCATTACCCCACACATTAATACCATTGTCAAAGTCAATACTATCAGTATAACCAAAGTATGCAGTTTCAGAACTGTTAACTGACATTAGCTCACTGTTTGCAAAGTTGCCTAAGAAACTATCTGCTTCATTTACAAGACCTACACTAAACTTGTTCCACTGTTGTACAATACTGGCATTACCATTTGTATCATTCAATGCAATATGTGTACCTGAGTTTGTTACAGGAATGATTGTGCCTCCATTATATCCAATATAATAGTCTGGAGCAAATCCATATTGACCTGATAGTGTAGCACTTGCAGTACGAGTATCAATTGTTTGTACCATACTGTTAGCATCAAAGTAAAAGTCTCTGTCGTATTCATCAACTACCATCATTTGACTTAGTGCTGATATGCTAGTGTTTCCACTCATTGCAATTGTACCACTGTTATTAACATCAACTGTAGCACCATCAATTCTACCTGTAGTTGCTAACCCAATAGCACCCTGTGGTGTTGTTGCTTCGTCTAAGTCTAACATACCTTGTCCATGTATATTCTCATCATACTTGGCAAAGTCTTTGTCTGCTGTATTCAACAACAATTTAGACAAGTTAGCGCCTGTCATGTGTGGCCACATTTGATGTACAATTGCTACTGCTCCACTAACTACAGGAGCTGCCATTGATGTTCCACTGTTAGTTACATACTCACCATCTTTGTTAGGTGCCGCAATGTAACGACCTGGAGCCATAATATACCTGTCACTAATCTTTCTACCATTGTTACTAATGCATGTTCCGTCAGCGTCTTGTTCAAAACAAATGGTTCCTGCTTTATTACTGCTTCTATGCAAGTCACCTTTACGCTCGTCCCAATTACCTACAATTAGTACACGATCACCTACTTCATCATCTAATGCAATAAAGCCAGGTTGTCCTGCAACATCCATACCCTGATTACCTGCAGCTAATACTAGTACTGCTTCATGGCCTTTCATTGCGTTGACTATATTTTTGTAGTGTACTTCTGAAAGACTAAGGTTAGCAAATCCATACTTGTCGTATGTCTCGCCATTACGCCCTCTAGTATCAGTTGACTTAAATATACCATCTTCGATTTCAACTAGACTGTTTTTGTATGTAAGGTCTGCATTATAGTTAGCACTTATATTAATTACATCAGCACCATTGTTAACTGCCCAAGCAATAGCCTCGTCGGCTACTGTAAAGTCAAACATACCAAAGTCCCATGCTGTCTTGGCAATCAATAAATCGGCATCTGGTGCAACACCCGTAGTACCTACACCATCTAAGTTTGCTGCCGCAATACCTGCCACGTGTGTTCCGTGTGAGAATCTATTCTTGTCATCTATTGTTTCAGTTCCATTTTTACATAAACCTGTGAAACATTCTGCACCCTTGATACTGCCTTCAAACTCTGAATGATCCATATCAATACCAGTATCAAGTATAGCAATTGTACTACCTTCACCTGTGTATCCTCGACTCCAGGCAACTGGTGCTCCTACACGTTCTAAATGATTACCGTAATTTGCAGACAACACATTATTAATGTAATTTTCATTAATATTAGAGTTTACATTCCACACTGCTTGTTTGTATGTTTCTGTATTTTCTAGTGTAACATCTGTTCTTGCTAGATATTCTGCTTCAGTTAATACTTTAATAGGTTCTTTTTCATCAGGAATAATAACTGCATATTCTCTGATTAATTCACGTTCTACTTTAGTATCTGTTTCAACTGTGTTTGTAACATTTGTTGCTTTAGAATCATTAGTAACACCTTTAGTACCATCACTGTATGTTTTAATGGTTTGTACATTTTCCCAATGGATCTTTTTAATTGGCGTACTAAACACCTTAGTAACAACTGCATACTCTTTGATAGTAGTACCGTTATTTTCTTCTACAACTGAATTAGTCTCACTGGTTACAGTAGTTGTACCTCGTTGTACTACTACGCCATTAGTGTTTTTATATTCTGTGCTGACTAGGGTTACTTTTTGATTGTTAGTATCAAGTAATGCTTGGAACTTTGTAAGCTCGTTTACTTGGAACGCATAGCGTTCTTTCATATTTTGGAACCAACCATAGTGTCCAAACATATGTCCAAATCGATCAATAAGAGATTTGTATGTTTTATTACTACGCTCGTAATTTGCTATCATTTGCGTAGAAAAACTGATTTGCAAGCCTGTGTTTAGGCCTGTTGCATAATCGTAATAACTTTTAAAATTACCTGCATATGCACTTGTAGATACTACCAATGCTAATACAACTGATGCGAATAACTTCTTCATTATAGTCTCCTGACTGTTAATATAACTATATTATATGATATAATACGTCAGATGTCAACCGAAATGTCTTGGTTTTTTATAGATTTTCGTAAAATTCCCAACCAACGCTCTTGCTGTTAGTATCACCACCGATGTTATCTAAGTCTTCTCCATCGTATGTAACGCTATCAATAACCACATCACAATCAATGTTAGTAGCACCAAATTTTAGTTTTTTGGGATCAAACTCATCTAAATCAATATCACAACAGAAGAAGTTTCCTTTTTCTGTACTCCATCCTTTAAAATAGTATCCAGCTGGTTGATCATCTGGGTCTGAAATATGTGTTGATTCTACTTCTGGATCATCGTTTTGATAAACAGTCTCGCCATCTTCGCCTGTTACTACAACCCAACATTGGTCATAAAATGCTCCATGTGAATGGTCAATGTCATCAATCTCATGCCAGCTTCCAAGAAAACGTGGATCTTCATGATCGGTAATATCGTTACCATCTACTTCTTCGTATGGATCCCAAAATAAGTGACTATTAATTCCCTCGTCGTCTTCGTCTTTTACACTCCAATGTTCAAATGCTTCCTTAGTTACAGAACCGAGAACCATCTCGCCTCCGTATCCATTTATTTCAATTGTAAATGTTTTCATTTATCTTCTCCCGAAAGTTTGTTTAGAAATAGTTTTTCTTCTATTCGTTTGCTAACATCTACTCCCATCTCTTCGAGTAGCTCTGTTAACACTTCAATTTTAAACTGTGCTTCTTTTATTTTATCCTCATATGGATCAATTATAGGCATAGGCTCTGATAGAGTTATATTGGCGCCGGCTACTGTATAACTATTATCATTGTATGATTGCTTTACGCTAAAAGTTCCACCTGTTTTATACTTGGCCATAATCCCGTTCGCCTTCCCATGGAAACACTACCCATACATCTTCTTCCATCTTATTAATTTCCAATGCAGTATAGTCCATACCATCAAAGCCACTTGCTTGATTGTCTATTAAACAGGCAGTACGAACAGTATCGCCCCATGCACTAGCATCATATGAAGCACCGCCCATACTTGCTACCCAGTCTTCCCTAATCCAACTAAGTGTCTTGCCAGTGTCGTTAATATCATCAATGATTAAAATCTTTTTACCTTCGGCTAATGCATCTTCGGCCATCCACATATTTGATTCTGGTCCATCATAATTAGGATCTGTGTCTCTGAATCTTACATCTAGTGCATGCATCATAATGCCTGTTTTGTTTGACATCATTACTGCTGGCACAAGGCCACCACGTGTCATGCCTACGATATAATCTGGGCGCCAATTGTCTGCAAACATAAGATTGTTAATAGTGTCAATCATATGTTCGATATCTTTCCATGTGTAGTGTACCTTGTTTACCATTTTAGTTTCCTATTATCTTGGAGCAAATTCTTGCTGTAATTTAATGTTATTCATGAACTCTTCTTTAGTAGCAGGGTCCGTTGCAAATGCACCTTTAAGTACTGTAGTCTGTGTTAAACTACTGTGTGCCATAATGCCTCTGTTCTCACAACATCCGTGTGTTGCTTGAATGTAAACGCCTACATCTTTAGAACCTGTTACTTCACGAATCTCTCTGTTAATATCCATTGCAAGTTCTTCTTGTAGAGTTCCACGCCTTGCACACCATTGTGCAATACGAGTATACTTTGATAGTCCAATAAGTTTATCTGCTGCAATTAATCCAATGTATGCAACACCTGTTACTGGCTGGTGGTGATGTGAACAAACACTTTTAAGTTCACTTCGCACTACTAACATACCATCATACTTTTCATTTGTAATGTTATCTGGTTCGTTAGGAAATGCTGTTGCAGGTGGAGCCGTTTCGTATCTCCCTGCCATTAATTCATTGTAATACATTTTTGCTAAACGCTTTGCAGTATCCATACTGTTAGGATCTGTTTTTCTATCAATAACTAATGTATCTAATACTGTTTCAAAGGCAAGTGCTGCCTCATCGATTAGTTCTTCTTTATCGCCATTTTGTAATACTGCACTAATATTATCACCTGCCCAATATCTAATGCCTTCTTGTTCTAATTTGTTTCTAATTTGTTTCGACTTGCTCATTTTTCTTCTCCGAGTTTATGACGTGGATGTCATTTTGTTTTTTCCTATACCAATTATATGCGGTCTTAACAATAGTGTCAAGATCATATTTTGGTGTCCAATTTAGTTCTACGTTTGCTAACTTAGTATTCGCCACTAGTGTAGCAGGATCGCCATTCCTTGCTGGTCCAATTGTAACATTAGGCTCTAATGGAGTGTTACGCTTTACTGCTTCTACTATTTGTAGATTACTGTAACCTTCTTTGTTGCCTAAGTTAAAACGATATGCACCTTCATTTGCTTTTGTATATTCAATTGCCTTGTGTATTCCACTAGCAACATCTTCTACATGAACATAATCACGCACACATGTTCCGTCTGGTGTATCAAAGTCTCCACCGTTTAGTGTAAAGTCTTTGCCTTCCATAGTCATTTCTATAAGTTTAGCAATGATATGTGTAGCGTCTTTTTCTTGTCCCATTTCCATTAATGTATCTGCACCAGCAACATTAAAGAAACGCAAACTAACGCTATTCATTCCGTATGCAGTAGCGTAATCACTTAACATGATCTCTGTCATACGCTTACTCCAACCATATGGATTCATAGGAGTGTGTTGTTCTGTTTCTAAACACACACCGCCTTCTGGTTCTCCATAAGTTGCAGCACTACTGGCAAACACAAAACTCTTTACGCCTTGATTCTTGCATTTGTCTAGTAATGATAATGTTCCTACGACATTATTGTTGTAGTATTTGCTAGGGTTTACAACACTAGGTCCTACTAAACTTGTTGCTCCAATATGAACTACGCTATCAACGTCTAATAGTAACCCTTGCACTTCAAAGTCTGCATAGTTTCCTACGTGAGTTTCAATGCAATACTTATGTTTAATAGTATTTCTATCTACTCCAACAACTTTATGTCCACTGTCGCTTAAAAACTTACAGGTTTGTGAGCCTATATACCCACCTGCTCCTGTTACTAGTATCTTCATATTAGTATTTCTCCTCTGCTACATGGTCACGATATCTGTTACCACTGCGTAACCAGGTGTTGTGTTTATAACTGCCTTCCATAATATCAATCATACGATCAATAGTACCATTAGTCCAATCACTAATCTTACCCATCTTATCACTAGGTGCTTCAATGCCTGCTAGGATTTTACTTACTGCATCTTCCTTGCTCCAAGGCATATAAAGTCTAGTATGATCGTTTGCAAAAGTTTCTGGAAAACTTCTATATGCAGGATAAACAACATTACAACCCAATGCATCTGCTTCACTAACTGTATTAGATACCCAGTCTTGCAATGCACAATTAAACATTACTTTAGAATCATTAACTACATTATAGTAATCATTCTTTTGTAAGTCTTTTAGGATTGTAAGTTTGCCATCCGCTTCCATTTGTAAAGCTCTAGTCAAATACTTTTCATTGTTACTACGCAACGGTCCGCCACTTAGTACTGCAAATTCAATATTAGGATTAATAGCTTTCACCATCTCAATAACATCCATAAAGAAGTCTGGTTGCTTCTCTTGATCAAAACGTGCGGCAAATACCACTCTGTCACTGCGTTCTGTCCATGGCTTAACTTGGTTGTTAATTCTGGAGAGCACTTCACTCTTGCCAAAACTTAAACCTGAAATATTATAGATAGGTGCATTCCAATTAGCAATACGCATATGTGCAACCATTTCTTCGTTGGTTGCAAGAATATGTACATTAGGAATCTCATTACACATTTGTTCGTATAACGACATCCATTTGCTCATACCCCATACATGAACAAAGTCATCTGGGTCTACTGCTTGTGCTAAACAACGTAAATAAATCTGTGGTCGTTGTTCTTCTGGAATTTGACACATAATATATGGAAGACTTTCAATACCTGGCTGAAACATATCTTCAAAAAATACTACATCTTCTCCTCCGCACTCTCCGTTACGCATCATTTGTACCAGGTTCATGAGCTGGCTCATACCAAAGTACGAACGCCCATGTGCGTCTAACACTTGTCCAACTGAAATTGATTTAGTATTGTCAATAGTCTCGCCTGGTACGATTACATAATCTATACCACGCTCTTTAAAAGCCGCTTCACTCCAATCTTGCAACTGTAATGTATAACGGCCTTCGTAGGGTTCCAACCCCATGTAAAATAGCTTACGCATTTTCACCTTCTTCTTTGGCCTTGTTTACTTCGTACCAAAGTTTACCTACGTGGATTTTCAGCTTCTTAGGGCTTCTATCCTTTTGCATTTTGATTTGGATATCAAAAGTGATTGCATTTTCTTTTTCAGTATCTGCAATCTCGTAACTAAAAATCTTGTAGCTTCTTTTTAAGTCGCCCAAGTATGAATTAAAAACACTAATAAGTTTATTAGTTTCTACTTCATTGTACATATAGCCATCATATGGAGCAATAATTTTAAGTAAATCATACTTAACATCATTGATGTTATAATAGCCCATCAGTCTAAAGTATTGTGTACTTGCTGATGTTGTTTCTTTTTTATTATCTGACATGATATGTCATCCTTGTTTAGGGTTAAAAGTCATTGTTGCGCCGTTCTCATTATCCTCCGCAACACTAATTGTTATTGAACGTCCAGGATATTTGTTGTGAATTTCCTGTGCTAATTCCTCTGCAATCATCTCACAACTACGATGATTAAGTTCTAGAATATCTGAAGCATATAACGATTCCAACCAGCGTTTGAATTGAATAAATTCAATATCTCTGTCGTCGTGGAATACATCAATTGCTACACGGAAGTGAAAAATATGTCTGTGTGCTACACCAAGGAATGAAACATCGTCCCACCCACCTGTTGCAAGTGCTGGATCATCTTTCGCTGCAGGGTACAAATGTACACCTTCTTTTTGAAATGTTACCCAGATTTGCCTTTGTGTTACATCTAACATATTATTTGTCTTCTTCGCCAGCATCTTTTTTCATAAGTTTAAGCATTTCCCATAGTTTCCAGTCAATTGCTTCTAAATATTTCATAAGTTGCTTAATGGTTAAATCAGTTGCAGGATTAACTGATACACTACTTACATCTGATGGTGCTGCAGTTGGTGCCTGTGTTTCCTGTTCTTCATCAATTAAACGAATCTTTTTAGTCATAGTATTCTCCTATTCGATTATTTCGTCTTGTTTATATTGGTTCCAGTTTGTGAACTTCTTAGGGTCCATTAATGAATGTACAGAGTGTGTCCATACACCTTTGTTTGTAGCATTAAAATCAACATCGTCAATCTTAATGTTAGCATTATACCCCAACTGTTCAATGTAAGGAACCTTAACACTGATCATTGGAATAAAATTATTGTTTTCTGAGTAACCACTTTCTTGTACCCATTCTAAATCTTCAAGATCAAAGTCAAGTGTGACTAAGTAGCCTGCGCCAATACACAAGTTAACCATTAGGTCCCAACCTGCTTGTTCGGCATCAGTACCATGTTCACCAGTAATCTCAAAACTTTGATTAGCACCTAAGTATATGTGTTCAACATTGTTCTTAACTGCCATTTCAATTATTTCATCTGCATCTTGTATGCCCACTACGAATAGTGTTTTCTTTCCAAATGCAAGTGTGTGTTCAATTTCATTACCTATAAAATAAGTAACACCTGTAACATCACTGCTTGAACTGTAATCTCTTTCCATTTTATTTTCCAGCTTCTAAATTATGTATTGTTTCTTCTAAGGACGCTATTTCTTGCTTTAAATGTAGTTTGTCCAATTTAAGTGGCTTAACAACATCATCGCTCATATGCTTATTGTATAACATAGTTACTTCTTTGTCAAGTTCTCTATGCTTCTCAACTAGATGTGCTAGATGTCTTTTTTTACTATTAATTGTTCCTGTTCCCATTTCACTCTCCTTGTTTATAATGTTTCTAAGAAGTCCTCTGCTGCTTCGGCCTGTTCTGATGTAAACTCGCCATCTGACTCTTCTTGAACTGAGTCTCCCGAATCAAATAAACTATCAAATGCACCTTGTGTTGTTTTAATAGTTTTCATACCGCTGAAGTGTGTAAGCATTCTTTCACCTTCGTCTAGTAGTTGCATTGGAGTTTCGCTTTTAAATAACTTATTGATAAACTCTGTAACATAAATTACATCACGTGGTACCCATAAGTCAAATTCACTTTGCCCAGGCTTAACCTTATTCCATTCTAAGTGACTAGGCTGATATTTTGTTGTAGCAATGTCGGCTAGTGTGTTAGCTCGTTGACATGCTTCAATGTGTTGATAAACATTGTGTGCCATTAACAAGAAGTATGAGAAACTATCCCAACTTGTTTTACCTTCTTTGCCTAACTTGTTTAACATGCCTGGACCCATATAACATAAGTCACCCATGTTCATACGCTCTCCGATAGGACTGTTAAACGGAAAAGGTATTTCACTGTGCTGAAAACGTTTATCGTCTACTGCTTGTTCCATAACATAACTAAACTTACTATTCCTGTGTACATGCTGTGTATACGCTTGACCTTTAGCAGTAGTAATAAAAGGACTTGCCGCATCATATGTTACCATCATGTTAGGGTTAATAGTTTCTCTGATGTTACGCTGAATTGCTGTAAAGATACAAGACCAATTCAGTTTACTTGTACCCAAGTAGTGAATTAAATCTCTACCTGGATCAAGCATCTTCTCATCACGCATAACAATAAGTCTGCGTAGTGCAAGATGTAATTGCTTCATGTTGTAACCAGCCATAGCCCAACCTTCAAAAGGATAATGCTTAACTGCACCGTACCAATCATCTGCTTGTTGCTCGTTGTTGCCTTGTAATACATTTAAGAACTTAGTTTTGCCTTGTCTGTTACGAACAAAGTAATCGTTATTAAACATTGTGTATTCTAAACAATCAACCCAATTAGTTAATCCTGTTTTAGCATTAAGCGGTGGTGCCGCTGCTAATGTAGGAATATCAAGTACCATACTATAATCTGCTGTGTGTTCCAACCAGTTTAGGATTGTACTACGCAAGTCATCATCTGTTTTAAAGTTAGGCCAATCACATTTGATTACACCTGTAGCAATTTGGAACCCACCACTGTCGCCAAGGATAAAACTATTCTCCCTGTCACGCTTTTGGATCATTGGTTCCTGTACATCACTCTTTGCAGTATCTCGAGTAGCATGTCCGGCAGAGTAAAGACCCCACTTGTAATTGTAATAATTGTCTTTGGGCTTTAAAAAGTCAAAGCCATCTATTCCATATTCAAAGCCTTTAGGCATACGTTCAGGCTTAACAAAGTCTGGACGCAATTGTGCTTGTGCTATGAACTTAGAATAGAAACTACTGATACTCGGTAAGAATACACTGTAGTCTTTATTACTAGTTGTTAGATCTTTTCTGTCTGCCATAATGTATTCTCTTATACTGTTAGTGCTGGAAGGATATAATCGTACTTGCCAATTCCAGAATCAACTGAAATCATTAATGCACCTTTTTTACTAATTTGCATTACACATGTACCTGACATTCCTAGTTTTAGGATTGCTAATACTTGTGCTAGTGGCCATGCATAACCTTCTGTAATCTCACCATTTACATTTTGTGCGAATGTACGCTTACCTGTAAATGATCCATCAGCTGCACCTACAGTAACAATTAAGTCTGTACCTTCTGTCTTAACAGTAAAGTTAGGTTCAATGCCTCCGTAAATGCCTGCTACTTGTTGTAGTTCATTTACTTTTGCTTTAGTAGGTTCTAGTGTAACATCCCACTCTACACCTTTAAACTTTACAGTTTGTAGTGTTTGTTCAATAATCTCTTTACTCATAAAGCGATACTGATCTGTGTTACCATCTGCATCTTTAAACATCAAATGATCTGGACTTGAAACTCCATTACGATCTCGTGCTACAACTTCTACTGTTGCATCATCTGTTTGATAATTACCCAATCCAGTAACACCTGCTAGAAAACCTAAGTTGCCTAGTCCAAACTCACCATTGAATTCTTCAACTGTGTTATGTAATTTTGCTTGTAGAATAACTGTACGATCTGCATCCATGGCATCAAGTGTAGTTGATTCATCTGTTCCTGTGACTTTTACTGATGTAATAAAGCCTAGTCCGGCTGTGTGCTTAACAATGTCTTGCACTATATCTCTGGTACTCATATCATATTTCTCCTAATTGATTAACTTTTATTATATAATAGTATTTAGAAAATGTCAAGTAAAAAGGCCATTTATGGCTTTAAAATTGATGTTTTCATACAACTGCACTATTATCTCATCCACTTTGGCTTTTTAATTTTCTTAAAAGGCTTTGTTATTGTGTCTACGGCTTTACTACCTGTATCTACTACAGTGTCTGCGGCCTTAGTTGTTTCTTTTGCTACAGTATTTGCAGCTTTAGTTGTTTCTTTTGCTACAGTGTTTGCATCATTTGTTACAGTATTTGCAACTGAATTTGCTGAATCTTCTACAAACTCTTGTGCTGGCTTAGTATCAACTGATACACTTGCATCAACATCAACACCTGCCAATAGTGCTACTTTGCCATCTACACCAACTGTTGCTACGCCGTCATCCATAGTTGCACCACCACTAACATTGGCACCTACTTGGGCACCTACGCTAACACCTGCTCCTACTTCAGCACCATTGCCACTATCGTCGTATACTCCTGTGCTTGCACCTGCTCCTACACTTGCACCAGCAATTGCACCAGCATGACCTTCGGCACCATCTTTGCCTACTGATCCACCAACACCTGCTTTTGCATATGTTTCTGCACCTGCGTTTGCTTCTGTTGTACTTGTAACTCCGCCACCTAAATCTGATTCAGATGATGCGTTTACACCTGCACTTGCACCAACTTCAACGCCTGCTTCTGCACTTGCATTTCCGCCAGATACACCTGCACTTGCGCCTGCATTTGCGTGTACTTCTGCTTCTGCTCCGCCACTTACTGTAGTGTTACCTGTTGTAACTGATCCGCCCGCAACTGCACTTGCGTTAGCTTCAGCTTGGGCACTTGCACTTGTATCTGTTACTTCTGTTCCTGCATCAGCTTTTGCTTTTGCATTTAGAATTTCTTGCTCTGTCATTTCTGCCATACTCGTTTCCTTTATTTTAATGTTAAACCCAATTGTTGGATTGTTTGTTGTACACATAATGCTTGGACCTTACAGTCTTCTAATGCATTATGGGCTGCAAAGTCAATTGATTTGCGTGGGTCTACTGGCATAATGCCAAATAGTGTTCTGCTATCTCGTATCTTCCAAAACGGCCAAGGTATGTGATGATTGTATTGTTTAAGCAAGTTTTCTAATATACATATATCAAATGCAGGACCTTGACACCAAATAGTATTTGCACTGACACACCATTTGTTTAATGCTTGTAATACTTCTAATACTTGTGTACGATTTCCATCACCCAATGCTTCTTCACGCACACTTGCTTCTTGCTTGCCCCACCATTCAAGTGTACTTTCTTGCGTAGTTCTACCTTTTTCTAATTGCTCGTCTACATCAAATCTGTAGTAGAATTCTTCCCAAGGTTCGCTAAGTGCATTTGGATTAAACTTAACACCGCCAATAGTTAATACTACACAGTCAGGACCAGTACCTAGTGTTTCTAAGTCAATCATTGCGTGTGTTGTCACTGTGCAAACTCCCATCTGTATTGTGGGTGCTTGTCGTCTAGTGCTACTTCTACTCGTGTTAGCACTTCTAAACTGTGCTTGCACTTGCCACGGAATGTAAAGCCTGGACAGTCACAAGTAAAGCCTTTGTCTGTACAAGTAACATCATATGTGTCTGTGCCTTTTGAGTTAGGTTGTTTCCATATCAAGCCTTCAAACACAGAACCCTTAGGTTTAAATAATGTAGGTTTAAGATATCGTTGTGTAAATTTAGGCACCGTCGTCCATCTCCAAGTATTCGTATTCGTGTTGATCCATGTCACGTTGAAACTGATCAAAATAAGCAGCGGCATAAATTCCATGCTTTCGAATAAACACTGCACGACTCATCCATTCAGCATCTTCTTGTATTCCAATATGCCAGTTAGTAATCTTATCTTTAGCCATTACCAATTCTCCTCAGTCCATTTAATATTATTAATATGTTGCATACAGTTCTTAATTTCTTCTTCAGTTGTGGCTTCAATTGCTCCAACTATCCATTGCATTGCAAATGGTTTACTTTTACTTCTGCCATTATCAATTAAATACTGTATCATCTCGTCATCGTTAATATCATTGTTGTAAATATACCTAGAAATCTGATAATAAGTATCTTCTACCCAATGTGTATCTTTAATGTTTCTAGTTATTGTAGCACGATTTGAGCTATTTGTCAATACAAACTTGTCAGTATATAATGAATTAAAATTTATATTACGTGGAAAGTTTATATTAAAACGATAACATTGTTGCGATAGCTTTCTTACATAAAAACACTGAAGCTCGTAATTATAAAACATATTCCATGCATGATAATCATCTGCAAGTTGTTGTTCTTCTAGTTTAAGATCTTGTATCATCTAGTTCCCCATAAGTTAAAATGTTGATCTAAAGTCATACTAGTATCTACGGGCATACCTTCGTGTGTTTCAAATGCATTCTCTATATTCTGCAAACTATATTCATATCGTTTCCAAAAATTATACACATCTGGAGTCTTACTGTTCCATCCTGCATCTTTTAATGCTTGGTCACTTAGGTTACTTAATCTACAAGTAGGCATATTACATGCTTGATGTGTTGTTATCTTGTTCTTAATGAGCAAGTCAATTATAGTAGCAACCGGAATCATATGTTCAAATATTCCATTGCCTTCTAGTCCTACTTCATAATAGTGAGCGCCTATGTTTTCTTTAATGCAATACTGATGATACCTACGCAATAGTTTATCTACGTCATCTCGTATTAGTCTTTGTGTCTGTTCATCGTTAGTAGTATTACTATACTCATCAACAAGACGTGTAAGATTTTTAATAACATATTTAGACGTAGCATTATAAGTCTGTGTGCTACGTTTAGTTCTAACGTAAACTGACTGTGTATAATCTTGCAATGCTTCTTTTAACATTACGCCATCTCCATTGGAAACAAGCCTGGTGCAGGGTTATTGGTTACATGCATGGTTGCGCCTTCTCCGTGATATGGCAAGTTAATTGTTCCACCATTAATAATATATACTTCACGCATAAAGTTTGACATCATACTTGGAGCACTCCAACTAGCACCCGGCAACGCATGACCTTGTTGCATACGTGATTTACTGTGTACCAATGAAGAACTTTTAAATGTACCTTTAACTGTTTTTAGTACATCAATCATCCAGTTGTCTGGTAGCTCGTTATGGTTTTGATCCAAACGTGCAATCTCATATAATCCAATATACACACCTTGATCAATTTCTTCTTGCATTGGAAATACTGTTGTTATTGCGTTTAGAATGTTGTTTAGTGTCTTACCACTGTTATCAATATCAATGCCTTTGTAAGCATATTTGAAATGACTAAAGAAATAATCATTTGATCCACGGCGTGTACTATTACGAGTATTTTTATCTTCCAGGTCAATTCCATTGTTATCAAACTGGTTTTGCATTGTACGAGCTCGCACATTACGTTCTTCTCGTGAACCTAAACGATAACGTGTTAGTGCATTTCGATGCATGTCTCCTGGTGTTAGTTTAACAATACCTTTTTCGTTTAGCATCTCAAATGCATAACTAGGAAATGCAGGGTCTGTTGTTTCAACTGTAGTTCCTGGTACTTCTGTATATCCTAACAAAGCCATTGCTACACTACGTTGCTGTCCGTCATATAATGTTGTATGTTCTTCGCCTTTTACTTTACATGCAGAAGCTGGTCCACATAAACGTGGATCAAAGTTCTTAATTATGTTTAAAATATGTTTGGCTATTGCAGCACGTTGTACTTCATAATCTAAATACAATGTGTCTAATGCTATAAAGTGTGTTCCTATTGGGAATTTGAATCCGTTGCCATCTACACGCTGGCGGTATGATGTGAGGTGTTCTTGTGTAACACCCATTGTTTCTAGTTCGATGCGAACTTCTTCTACTACTTCTGAGAATTTACGTGTTAAACGTGTCATTTGTTGTTCCTTGTACTATACAATCACGCCGAGCACAATGCTCATTGTTTCAACTGTACATACATAATAACAAAGTTTTACCTATTTGTCAACCCCTTTATCGACATAAATTTAGATATTTCATTATAATATTCTTCCCACTCTGGAAATACATCACTTAAAGTTGTGTTGTTAATTTTATCATATCTGTCCTGAATATGTCTAGCACTGGCTATATCATCAAATGCTTTTGGTGAAGATTTTGGAACAACACTTTTAAATACAGACTGTACTTGTGGATAGTCTTTCCAATGTATAATTAGTTTATCTAAATGTTCTTGTCTAATACAATTTAAGTTAAATCCCATATCATGTATCTGATTAAATTTAACTTGGGTTACAACACCATCATATCGATCGAATACATCTCTTGCTGCAAATGAATTTTGCCAGCCAATTGCTACTCTGAGATCAATGTGTCTTTGGCCCAATCTTTTTTTATCTCTCCATTCTAGTAATCTATCTATATTTTTCTCAACTTGATGCCATGTGTTGTTGTGCCTCCAGTAGTTATGCTGAGGTCCTATACAATCTACACTTATTGAAAAGTTAACATTAGTAAAATCTTCAAGTAATGTTAATAAGTCATCTTCGTGTCTATGTAACAAACTACCATTGGTTACTATACCTATACAAGTATCAAACATCTTACGCTTACGTAATTCCTTGATAATAATAAACATAGAATCTGTAAGAGTTGGTTCGCCACCTAAGAATTGAACTATTCTTGCGTCATCTATACAATCTAAGTATTCCTGCACGTCATGGATATTTTTTACTATACCCTTCTTATTTGCTTTCTCTCCAAATTCACCTAATCCCTTAGAACCAAATATTGGTTTTTGCAATTGAAGATGTGTACTACTTAATGAAGGTCCACACATTCTGCAACTGAAATTACATACATTACTTTCTCTGTAATCCATGTAGATCATTTTAAATTCATCTACATTAAACACATACGGATTATTCTTATCGTTGGTAAATTTTTCAATATGTTCGTCAAACTCAGTACTTAATGATCTTACATTAGTATCGTTATTATGGGAACAATTTATACATTCGGGAACTTGATTAAGATTGTCTTTTGTCATTAATCTGTGTTTAAATTCTTCCATTGTTGGATGATTAAATCTTTCTTCCATTGACATACTTTTAGATGGTCGTATAAATCCATTTGAACGATCACTGATTGCATTGGTTTTAAATTCACAACAAGGAGCAATATCACCATTCGATATATCGTATGTTGTTATCCATGGAGCATAGCATAATGGTTTTTTATTTGTATCGCTCATCTAATGGTGTCGCTGATCTATTATTTTTTGTAATTTAGTACTGTCTGTATTACGAGCATCTTTAAGTATTTCTTCTACTTCTGATTTAGAACTACCTAGTGCAACTAAGGCTTCTTCACATGGTAGTGTTATATCTTTTTCTTTAGCGTATGCATTATCATATGATGCCCAAAAGGCATTTTGTATATCTTCGCTTACTTCTCTTTCAATCATTACTTCACTTAGTCTTGATTTAAGTCTTGTTAGTTTGGGAATATCTTCTTCACATGCTTGTACTAAGCCGCCGGCAGTAGTTCCTACAATCATTGCTGCAAGTACGTTTGGAATAGCATTTAGGAAAAGTTCTATCATGTGTTTGTATTTATTGTTTTTATTAATGGAATAATAAATTCATCTGCGTAATCTCGAGAACCACTTGATCTTGGATGCCAGTCGTCTTCGAAGAATTTTTTGTCATTTTTTACACACCAGTCAACATATGGTTCATCTATGCAGTTTACATTATTTTGATTAAGAATGTTTTTTATTTGTTCCCATTTATAATCTGATTTATTTGTAGAATAGGTCTCATTTTCTAATATACCCGACCAGCCTCTGAATGTGTATACCTGTATGCCTGCTCTTGCTAATAAACATAACTTGCTCACTACTCTGGTTATCATTGTTGTAGGATTTCTTATTTCATTTTTAACAACATGATGTCTGTCAGTCCATATTATATGTTGTTTTCCAAATACACCATTCCAATCGTCCCAACTACCTTCTGGTTCATGTATCCCTTTTACGTGTTGTGTTAAGTCTTGCGGATATTCTTTTAAATTATAAAGTCCACCTGCTCTAGTCATTCCGGTCATTTGATATAATATCGTTAAGTTATCTGCTGAATGTGTGAGAAGATATTCATCTATACAATCTAATAACATTTGATTGCCGCCACCGCCAAAGTCATAGTAGTCGTGTTTATCAAAAAGTTTTCCTACATGCGATGGCCAATAATTATCTGGTGGTGCTAAACTACATCCCAATGTTAATAATGTTTTCATATACTTATTTGAACTGTTCTGCATAAGGATCGAACTCTGTCCCACACTTCTGAGCACATACACCTAGCTTGCCTTCTTTAATACTGTTGAATGCCCAACTACGTTGTATGTCTTTCATAATGCCACTAGCAAACACACCTTCAATGCCATTTACTTTAGCACTAATTCCATCCTTGCCACCGGCTGCATCTATGAAGTCCCATATTTGTTCTACCTTAGGATCACTGTGCCACCATTTGTACATACGACCAGCAGTCCAACAACAAGGCATAACTAATCCTTCTGCGGTAATAAAAATACTCTTAGTATCTTTACCTGCTACTTTGCATTTTACTGTAGCTTGATTGTAATAGTCCATCATACTGCCATATGTTTTTGTAATTTCTTCTTGTTTTAATAATGCTAGGTTTTGGTGCTCTGCTTTTTTAGGTTTAGCAAGTTGTTGCATGTCGGCACCTTTGCGATTCTTTGCTTGGTGTGTTTCTTTTTTGTCACTGTTTGCATTAATGAAGCGACCTGTTTTCTTTTTCATAAAACGTTCAACACCCCATTCTTTGGCTAGTTGTTCTGCACGTTCTACATCACACTCACTATGTTCAAAGATTAAGTAGTCCCATCTAGCTCTACCACCTGCGGCAATAAATGCTTTCATGTTACGCTCTACTTTATCCCATTGCACGCCTTGTCTGTATAAGTGATTAGTTTCTTCTAGTCCGTCTACACTAAAGATAACACAACCATTGCGGCCAATTACTTTAGCAACTTCGGCCCACCATTGTGGATCTCTTGCACCTGCGTTAGTGTTCATGCTTAACCACATATCTGGATTACAGTCACGGAACCATTGGAATATTTCTAATGTATCTCTAGCACTAATTGGATCACCTAAGTTACCACACATGTACATTGTTTTTAGTTGTGTTATAAAATCTGCAGGAAACATATCAATGCAATCATCGAGTGTTAATTCCTGTAGATTATTTTTAATGTGCTGATTAACTGCTCCGCCATTTTCATTACGGTCGCACATAGGACAACTTGCATTACAACGTTGTGTAACTTCCAAGTGAACTTCGTTAATCTGTTTATATTCGTACATTAATGTGATCGCTTTCCATCAAATACACATACAAAGTATAGTCCTTCTGGACCGCAACTAACTCTGTGGTGTACTCCATCTTCTACTAGTACTACATCGCCTTCTTCGACAAATTTAGGAACATCATCAAGGAACATAGTTCCAGCGCCTTTTACAAAATAGTATACTTCTTCCTGTCCAGGATGTGTATGACCATTTGTGCTTTGATAAGGTTTTAAATTTGTCGAGCTAACAACTAAATTATTTAGTAGTGTATTGTCTTTTAGTGTATAAGTGTCGTTATCTTTAATAAGTTCTCCACCTATATCATTTATCTTTACTAACATTACTCCTCCATTATTAATTTTATATCTACTCCAGGTCCTATCTCACTAGGAAATCCACCGTGTTCTTCACAGTAGTAAATAATAACTGCTCTGTACCATTGCTGACTATTATGATGTGCTTCCTTGTTAAATTTGTATATGCTATTATTATCAGCTGGCATTGTGCTTATAGCTCGTGCAGCTTCTTTTTGTAATTCTCTTAATGTGAGCCCATCAAGTATTGCATCCCATAATTCTTTATCCATTATCTATTCCTCTTAACTTTAATAGCATCGCTCTACGTTCATCTTTAAATTCAAATGCTAGTACCTGTCTACCATCATTGTTATAGCTCGATGATATTATCCAGTAATCTGTTCTGTAAGTAAAGCCTTCTTCTGTCAATGCTGAGGCAAGATTTGCAATAGCATCATATGTAGCAAACTGATCTGTGTGTTCACTGTATTCATCTGTGTAAAACTTTATTACTGCTGGCATGATATTTAATGCAATGTGTTTGTTTGTAATGGTGTTACACCTGCTAATTTAACTAACATAGCTTCATGCTTGTCCATAAATCCAAACTTGAGAATCATTATCTCATCTTCTTCATATGATTCGTGAAACCAAAAGTCTGGTCCGTATATTAATCCCTTTGATCCTAGCTCTGCTGATATTTTACAACATGCATCTATCTCAGAGTGCTCAGTAAAATCATCCATAACAAACTCTATGTAAACAACATCTTTCATATTACTTAATGCCGATCAGCATAAATCTGTTATACAGTTGAGTGTCAAGTTCGCCTTGGTACATAACACTTTGCATAGGATACTTTGTCATTGCATCATTTAAATCTTTGCAACAATTACTGTGTTGTACATTTTCAAAATAATCATTTGTTTGTAGTACTACAAATGTTCCAATTGGTAAATTTTCAAACCAAGTATTATCCATGTGTTCGCAACTTGTATTTACAACCATATTAACTTTTTCTTCAGTTTCAACATTACGGTGTTTATAAACCATACTGTTTTCATTCCATTTAATTTTGTTAACATCATATGTAATAGGAATGAACCTTCCTTCTTGACATTCTTTTTGATAAAGAGCTTCGCTAGGAAGAACTACATTTCTATCTAAGTCCATACTATAAATCTTTTTAATATCAAATTGATCATAAAGCATGTGAGCAATAAAGTTATACCAGCCTCCGTAGAATACTATGTTTCCTAAACTTCCTTCAACACACTTTGCAAGTTCTGATACTAACCATAACTTTGATTTAACTTGCCCTCTACTTAAAAAGTCATTCATATCAGGCATTTCTGCCTTTTCTCCATCACTGCTAAAGTGCTGTACAAATTTACAGATATTTACTAGGAATGGTTCTTCTAGCATATATTTTCTAAATAAAGTTGCAATTAGTTGTGGCTTTAGTTCTACACCATCTAGGTGATCGTGTAACAATACGTTCATCCATGCCTTGACATGTACTGGATTACTATTAGGCATACTACATAAGTCTATCATAACATCACGTTTACGATACCAGTTATCGTGATAAAGTGCTTTATGTATATGTTCCCAGCGTTCTTCTTGTCCATTAAACTTAAAGTATTCGCTTAGTCCATTCATCCAATGGTATTCGTTTTGAAATTCAGAGAGCTTCATTAAATGTTTCCTTTAACCATTTCCAGTCATTAATTCTACGCAATGCTTCTGTGTTACCTCGGTAGTGTGTTCCAAAGTCTCGCCCTTGTTGAGCTCCTAGTATTGCATAGTCACCATAGCGTCTGTTTTCGCCACGTGTACACCATACTTCTAATCTGTATGCATCATCAACTTGTTTGTTGTGATCAATAATATTACTTGCTAACTTAGTACATTCTCTAAATCCACTACGCCACGAGTTAAATGGATCTGTATTAAATGCAGTAGTATTTGCAATCTCAAACTTAGGCACAAACTTTGCACCAATGCTTGTAGTCATGTCTACTTTAAATTCTGTTACTGCTAGTAAATTCTTTTTAGGAAATAGTTTAAGTCCACCATAACCATATATTAAGTCATTAATAGGATTATGACTACGATAAGTAAACACACATTCTGTTTCCTTTACACCCGGATAGGTTTCTCGCCTATCACTTGGCTCAAACTTAAATGCAAAGTTCTCTTGTATTACTGCATCAGCGTCACAGACATAAAAATAACCTGTACGTGATTCTTCCGCAGCGGCTTGATGAGCTTGCAGCAATCCTTGTACATTATCAATACGTTTGGCGTGTGGTGCTTTTTGTTTTAGTATTTCAAAGTTATGTTCTGCTTCGGGTTCACCAAAGGTCAGCATAAAAACATCTAACATATAATTGTCTCTTTAAATAATCTTGTCATTGTATACGCTATAATACATTATATAGGTGCAAATGTCAAGTGCTTGTTGGGTTTTCTTTAAGTATAGTTATATTTATGATGATACAAAACACTCCCTATTAGGGAGTGTTGTATTTAAATATATTATTGTGCTAATGGATTGTCCAATGCTCTTTGTAGTCTTTTGTTAAGTCTTTGTTCTAGTTCTTTAAGTTTTATATCAGTACTAGTGCGTAAACTATCAGCTTTCTGTTCGTAATCTGTTAACAACTGATCACGTTTGTTTTCAAAACGCTGGTCAGCTAATGTTATTAGTTCACGTGTTTTATCTTCTGTTTTGTTTACATCATCTTCAACTGCATCAACAATACGCTCTAGTCTAACAATATCATCACGTAATCCGTTTTTAATATCTTTAGAATATTCTAGTGCTTCATCTAGCTT
>Ga0228614_1000215_pt1 | contig 35130 bp, 39 predicted proteins | sample 15DmetaG_FD_190531 | JGI IMG/M metagenome (GOLD analysis project Ga0228614, IMG submission 190531) | Seawater microbial communities from Monterey Bay, California, United States - 15D | ecosystem: Environmental > Aquatic > Marine > Coastal | place: USA: California | collected 2016-10-13
AGTACCGACTTTAAGAGTGAGTATGTGTATCATTGCACTCCTCCATCGTATGATCCAAATGCCCAGTATCTTTCCTGGCACCACCAACATTTACGGCATGGTTCAGAAAAGCTTTTTGTTTTATCTGGTTCATTTGATATACAACTAGCAGTTAATGGATATACTACATTCATCATATAATCATCTTCTTTATATAGATTTGCAATAAACATTTTATCAACATTATCAAATGGTGTAGATTCATATGAACCATCAGCCCAGTATATTTCAGTTCTCTTTAATTCTGTTTCAACATCTCTATCATCAGGCCTTGATTTATCATCGTACATATTTGTTTCGTACTGATCAAATGCCTTATAAGTTATTTTTTGCTGTATTTCTTTTGGAGGGCTAGCTGTACGGCCATAATACATGCACTTTATTCCGCTTTGTTTTAATTTTTTTTCATGATCTACATGATATTTTAATTTAGGACCTTCTTTTGAATAATAAAATATGTCATGAATAAAGTTTTGCTCTGAGAATTTTTCACTTATAGCAAGGAAAACTTCCCTAGCATTCCATTCATTATGCAATCTAGAAGTATCTACTCCAGTTGTAATCGTAATATCTTTTAGTATACGTGAATTGGCTCTTAAATATTTTAATATTATCCACATTAGCATCGCGGAGTCAGCTCCCCCGGAAACACTTATCATTATTCTATCATATTCATCTGGTACTGAAATAGAAACAGTTTGATCATTTCTATGAATTATCACGCTACTCCTCCATCGTATGACCCAAATGCCCATTTTCTCTCATAGCACCAAAAGCATTTTTTGCATGGCTCTGTAAACCAATTAGTATCTTTTGGAAATCCAGTACAGCTTTCAGTTATATTATGCAGATCCATAATATCTTCTTGTTTATATAATCCGGCTAAAAACTTTTTATTAACATTTACAAATGGTTTATAATGACTTAAAGAACTCCCCTTTGTATCCCAAAGGCAAGTATTTACCTTGCTTCTTCTTGGTTCCCAATAGACGTTTGGATCATCTTTACGCCATCCATCAAGTACATCCTGTGGAGGATTCATAGTAGTTCCTACGCATAATAATCCAAACATTCCTGTTTCAAATGCAACCTTTGAATGTTTTTCCATGTTAATAATCTTGACAACGCCTTTATCCATCATAGGATAATTCCACCAGCCTGGCTGATTTCGCTTCTTAGCTTCCTTTAATGCTTCTGGATCATCTCTAAATATTTCAAAATGGTGGCTTTCAGCAACATCAGCATCTGGAAATTTATTTCTAACGTATTCAATTACCTTCTCTGCTGCATCTCTTGTATGCGGCCGAGATTTTAAAGGATCATCTTCTAGCGCAACACAGCTCCATGGCTGAAGCGTAACGCCTTTTAAATGCTTAGCCATAAGATAAAATAACATTGCAGAGTCAGATCCGCCTGAAACTGATATTCCAATTTTAGTTGAAATAGCCTTATAGTCAAAATCAAAAAACCCTATACTTTTTCCATCAACGGTTAATTTCATAGTCACCTCTATTTTTAAATGATTTATCAGTACAGCAATATTTTTTACAAATCAATGGTGCATCTTTTGGTTGGTTAGTTAGTACATCAAAGAACTCATCCCACTCTTCTGATAATATAATATCTTCAACGCTATCTACATTATCAATATGTAAATGTGGTTTCATTAAACTTTCCATACCCTCAAATGTAGAACTATCAGCCCAACAACATGGAACAATATAACCTGTCGCACTAAGTGTAGGTTCTTTTTCAAATTTAACGCAGCGGGGATATAACTTAACTTCTAATTTAGCAATTTCGTTATCTCGATCTATCCAATTGTTATCAGTCATTGACTATCTCGCCCATACGTTCTATTTCTTTCCCGACAACCCTATCTATAAAATATTTAGTAGGTTTCAAAGGATCATCATCAGTATACCATCTACTAGATTCTACTAGCATAAACTGTATACCATTATCCTTTGCCATTTTTTGTGCTTCTTCTATATTGTCTTCATTATAAGAAAACACTATATACTGCCATATAATATTATTTCCAGCATTTACGCCACGTATCATTTGTCTAAATACTGCTTCTCCATCTTGATTAACTCTATAGTTATGACTGTCTTTAGGTAATCCGTCAACTCCAAATACCCATCGGTGTTTTTTTATTTGAGCAACCTTTTCATATGATATATCCCACCATTTATCTTTTTTACCAAACCCATTCGTGGCTATCGATAAATCGGTTTGTTCATCTATAGCAACATCTAATAAACTATGCATATCAGAATGATATATCGGATCTCCCATTTGGCCGCACCACGATATTCTATTAAATACCTTTGCAACTTTTCTAAAGTTTTCTGCGGTTAAATCACCACCACGTTTATGTAAACCAGGCTTAGCTTGTCGCATACAACGAGGACATGCTAATACACACTTATCAGTGATATCGATATTAAATCCGATTTTGCGATATAATGGATGATCTGCCGGAGTCATAAAAAATACCTATTAAAACTTTTTTTCCTTGTGTCTATATCAGACTTTTGTATTCCATATATGTCAACATAATACAAATTAAAGGTCTTATCCTGTATAATAAAATTTCTAGGATGATAGTCTGTAACTGAATATTTGTTTTCAGATAAAACAAAGTCTTCAAATATTATGCTTCGAAAATGTGTATGTATCTTTGGGTCTAATATAGTACCTTTAATATACTCGCAATTAATAACTAACTGATCTTCTTTTCTTTCGTATTTCATATTAGGTATTTTAATTCTATCATACGATATTGTATTAACGCTATTAATAATATTAATTATCTTTTCTAGAGTATCATTACTAGCATCTTCTATTGTCTTTATTAATTCGAATTGAATAGTATGGCTATCATGTTGATATTTTGTCATGATCTATCCTGATATCGATCAAGCCACTTACTTGTTCCACAACTCTTATTACATACCGCAAATGCTTTACATTCCCATGCAACTTCGTATTGATCAGTTTTATTAATGTAAGAGTCAATAATATTACTAAGTTTATTTGTTCTAAAATTATTGTCAAAATCTACAAAATAATTATTTTCAACAGATGGGCTTTTAGGTGATTTAGGATTTTTATATTTCTCTTGCCAAAGATTTGATCCTGTCCAACAACATGGTGCAACGTCGCCATCTGCTGAAATGTAGATTTCATCTTCATTCCTTGCTTTACAGTTTATATCTCTATTAATATTTTTATGAACATATTCATTAATATATTTTTTGTTTGTAGGTAATTCTATTGGTTGTGATGTACTATCATTGTTACCTACACGATATGTCTTCTTAACTTTAAATTGTGAAAAACCCATCTTATTTGCAAGCTCTTCACATTTATCTATAGTATGTTCGTTATGTTTAAATGGTATTAATGTCCAATTAGCAGAGCCGCCAGCGTCAAGGTATGCCTGAGCATTCGCCATTATTTTATTCCATTTAGTTCCGACTCTGTAAATATGATTAGTATCTTCATCACCATCGATATGGAACTGAGCTTTAACTCCTGGACGTGCAATACTAGCCCATGCTTTAGGAGTACGCGGTCCACCATTTGTTGATATGATAACACGTATATTATTATCAGCAAAGTAGTTTACTATTTTAAAGAAGTCGGGGGCAGCTGCTGGATCACCAAAGTTCCCACAAAGATTTACTTCTTTAAGTGTAGGTACTTCTTTATGAATCTCTTTTATATCAGATAAGGTTAAGTCATGCCAACCTGACATTGCCATATGACCTGCTAATTTACCTTTGAAATCTCCAGTTCTTGGGCAAGCGGGACAAGCAGCATTACATCTATTAGTTATCTCAAGATGCATTTTCTTTATTGGTCCATTGTACATACTATACTCTTCCTATCACCATATATCGTGTGTATTTATCAAACTCGAGCTCGCCCTCATAGTATACCTCTTTTATATCGTATTGATCTGCAAGTTCTACAACAGAGCTAACACAATGAGTATGTTCATCTATTTCATAATAGTTATTACTCTGTAATGCAACAAAGGTTCCAGGATAGGATTTAAATGGAGGCATATGTTCACAAGATGTGTTTATAACAAACGAGTCATATGTAAACTCAGTGCTATCTTGAACATCAGCACGCACAATATCGTTATCTTTAAAATAAATATTTCTACATATACGAACAGCTTCTTCGTCTAAGTCATGTAGTTTTATTCTATCAACATTGGGATAGAAATCTAATAACTTAGGAATAAGAATATTGCCATACCATCCACCTGCAATGTATATTCTTTTGATTTTTGCGGGTAGGTATTCAAGTTTTTTATGAAGCCATTCTTTGCATTTAATCTGTTTAGCATCATATGACTGCGCTATGTCTGCAGCACGATGTGGAAACTTTTTAATTGCTCTTTGTGTTTGTTCATCCATATAAAACATGATATATAATCCATGATAAATGTTATATGTGTGAAATGGGGTACTAAGTATTCTGCCTCTGATGTTAATCGCTTAAAGCGTAACGTAGAAAAATACCTAACAATTCCACACAAGTTTATTTGCTATACCGAAGATCCTACAGATCTTGAGTGTGATATTATATCTATACCTGCAGATAATGACCTAGAAATATACTGGAATAAACTAGCAATGTTTCAGAAAGATTTTGCAGAAGGTACTTGTTTATATTTCGATATTGATATTGTTATACAAAATAATATAGACAATATATTAGATTATCTTTGTGACGATCTAACAATGATACGTTGTTACTGGAAAGGTGATACTGTAACCTATGGAGATTTGACTAGGTTTAAAGATCGTTATGATATGTACGTCAATTCATCTATGCTCTTATGGAAAGGCGGATCTCTTAGTAAAATATGGGAATACTTTGATGCCAATGCAGATTATTATATGGTTAAGTACAAGGGTATTGATAGGTTTTTATTTCATGAAGGATTTACTTTAAAGTATTTTCCACAAGGAATTGCCTATTCTAGAATACATGGAATAAAAGAAAACGATTATACTATTGAGATGTACTTAACTACTAATCATAATTTTGAGTTCTATTACGATCCAGATGCTTTAGTTTGTATGTTCAATGGGCCGACAACAAATGAAATGTATGAGCCATTTAAACATCATTGGGAGTAAGATCTTCGCACATCATTTCCCACATCTCTTCATTAGGAATAACAAAACCTAAAGTTAATCTTGGCTCATACGCCCGAGCGCAATGCCAGTATAACTTATCAGGTTCTTCGTTATGACCATAGTAACCTACCTTAGCAGTCCAACCTGGCTTATCATATAGTGTAATGATTTCTTCAGTAATTGGATCTTTATATCTAAACCATCCATCACCATTCTTTGTATAGGACATAAGAATATTATATCCTGGCACGTTGTGATTATTGTGCCAGCTCATAAAGCCGTCTTTTGGGTAATACATTTTTACAGCATTAAATTGTGATCCAAAGAAATTATTCAATTGCTTTGTCACATCAATGATTTTGTCTCTGTATTCTAAAGGTGTTGATTTTATATCTGTTAGATCGATACCATATTTTTCTTCTGGGAAACCCTCATGTCCCTTTGCTTCTATATAATCTAGGTATTCATTGTCAGTATAATATTCATCTTTATCAGCTTTGCCGTGAATATTAATAAGATCTTGATCTTGTTCAAAAAACCATGTTGCAAATGGCTCTACAATATCTAAAACCTCTTGGCTTAATTTACCTTCAATTACTTTCATATTATACCCTTATAGTATGGTGATAAACTACGATAGGTTTATCTGTTTCATCTTCTCTATATGTATTAATAAAATTCCAGCGAGCATCATCATCTAAGAATTCACGTTTAATACTATAGTTAGTTTTATTCTGAAGCCACCAATATGTCCATTGATCCCAAGGCCGCAATTCTTCTGGATATAAATTAGTATCCCATTGCCACTCTCCAGATTCTTGTCTTAGATATCTAGCATACCATTCTTCCATAAATTGTATGGTCTTATCGTTCTTTTTGTATACAAACATTCCGCAATGATCAGTAAGATTTCCACCAGGAAATTCTGATATTTTACCAGAATATGGTCTAATCTTAGTAATCATTATATCAGCATCATTTTTAAACTGATCGAACAATAGACAAATATCTTCATGCTGAATTTCAGTATCAGCATCAAGGTAAATTGTAGTATCGTAAGGTGTTTTACTTAGAGCCCAAAGCTTGGTTCTTTTATTGTTTGGTACATCTTCAAAAACAATATTGTCAAATATATCGTATAGGTCATCTGTTACCCACTCTTTAATAGTGAATAGTGTTATATGTGCATCAGGATAATATTCTTTTAATGATATTGCAGAATATACTGCACCACTTAAAAACTTTTTATTGACTGATGCCGCATATATAAACCCGTTATTTGGCTTTTTTGTCTTTTTCATTTGTATCAAGTTCTTTCATAATAAGTAAAGAAGTAAATGCAGAAATTTCCATAAGACTAGAAGCTTTTCTGATACGTGATTTCAATGTGCGATCTTTAGAAGCTTTTACTTCATCTATTTCAAATGCTTCTAATTTAGCAGCAAATAATATACTAGCTTTGTCTGTTTCTGCTTTTTCTTTTTTCTGAGCTTCATGTAACTCAGCAGCCTTCTTACGTTCTTCTAAGTATATTTCATGCGATGCATCGATACCTTCTACTCCGAAAGTTTCCATAAGTTCTGCCCAGTCAGGATTACCCTCTTCGGTATCCATAACAGAAGCTTCAAGCTTCTCTCCATTTTCATAATGGAACTGACACTTAATTTTTGTTTTTTCTTCGTTTGCCCAAATTGGGTATTTAATTTCTCTATTTTCCATTATGATGTCCTCATCCATAGGCTAACATTTGATATGCTTTCTGTTGCAGTGTTTACAGTAGCTCCGGTATAATCTCCAGAATAAGCTCCAGCATAGCCATCGCTTGAATACGTTCTACTTCCGTCATAACTGCCGGTATATGTTCCAGTATAATCTCCGCTATAACTAGCTGCATAATATCCAACAAAGTAAGCGCTCAGGTATCTGGGGCTACCACCGTAATAAACAACGGTTGGGCCAAGATAACTGCCGGCATAAGCAGTACCAATATAAGAACCAGTATAAGTGCCGGTATAAGATCCAGTATATGTTCCAGAATATGTTCTGTCACCTGCATAATATCCGGTATAAGATCCGGTATAAGTTGCATCAGATACTGTTCTTCTGTCGTCGTGAAACGCATCACCTCTTCTTACCCATGTTCCACTAGCAGGAGCATTTTCTTGTACTACATATGTACCAATACCGGATTCTATAATTCGATTACTAAATCTTTTAACTAATCCTTTTATCTCAGTATCAGTCATTTCTTTTATTGAATCAGGTGTAGTACTTGTATCAAATTTAAGTGGACGTCTTACACTTGTATTAAATGTACCAGATTGCGAAGTTTTCTTCCAAAGTTTTGTAGTATTTTCTGTCACAGTTCCATCGGTATTAGTAATACGATCAGTGATTGTACCCATGCTCGACCATGTTCCGCCTGATGGAGTACTTGGTTGTAATCTATATTGACCTAAGCCATAGTTATCTGCACTAGATGTTAAAAACGTCAAAGCTGTTGCAATAAGATGTGAATCTAAATCACTATTTGATGATTCTCTAATTCCCTCTAACGTTGAGTCCCATTTTAGTGGACGTACATAATCTTCTGTTTCAGTACCGTTATATTGAAAAAATGTTGATGTAGTGCTATATGTGTCAGTACCAACCGGATGCGCACCAGGACCAGATTGACGTCGGGTATCTACAAAGGTTCCAATAGCAGTTGTTCCTGAAGGAATAGTTCCTCCTGTTAATCCTACACTTCCTGTATTAGTATCGCTAGATTGAAACTCATCAAGAATTCTCCATGCATGAGTAAAAATCTTGTTATCAGAAATTTCAATAAGCGACTTTGGTGTAGTGCTACCGTTTACTATTAGTGGTCTAGACATGAATTATATATCCTATGGGAATACGCGAGTGCCAGAAACGTTATATACATTAAGTGTAGGAGCAGCTACAACTGTGGTAGCAATACTAATTGAACCTAAGTTAGACATTGTGGCAGTACCAGTACAATCACCTGTTAGTGTAATTGTAGGATCGTTAACATCAAAGTTTAGTTTGCCATTATCATCATCATATGTTACGCTAATACCAGATTCAGTATTAGTAGGATTGACCATAGATCCAACGATATCTTGTACATTTTCAGTAAAGTCATCAATATTTGCTGTTGTATGATTATGAGAGTCATCTGCAACCGTTGTACTAATAGTTACGTTACCAAGGTTTGTCATAGTAGCAGAACCAGTAACGTCTCCACTTAATGTAATTACCGGGTCAGCAGTAAGAGCAAAGTCTAGTGTTCCGTCATCGTCCTGATATGTCACGGATAAACCTGTTTCAGTATTACCGGTGACCATTGCGCCAACAATATCTTGCACCGCTTCACTATTTAGTGTAGTAGCGATACTAACATCACCGAGATTAGTCATGGTAGCAGAACCATCGATATCACCAGTTAAAGTGATAGTTGGGTCATTAACATCAAAGTCAACTGTTCCATCGCCATCTTGATATGTTACGCTAATACCTGATTCAGTGTTACCAGAGAACATTGCTCCAGCAGTATCTTCAATAAATTCTTGAAGTCCAGTAATATTTCCTGTTGTATGAGAGTGAGCATTGTTCGCAATAGCTAATGTAATTTTACCTGTCGCATCGTTATATACTGCAGATATACCACCAGATTCAGCATTACTAGTGAACATTGCACCTACAAGGTCTTGAGACCATTCAGAGAATGTATATCCATCAGCATCAAATACTAACTCAGATCCAATTGTAAGATCACCAGATATTTCATTTGCGCCCTGAAGATCTAGTCCAACAGTAATAGCTGTAACACCGCCGGCTCCACCGCCTGCACGCAAATAACGTGTGTCAGTATCTTCACCACTATACCGTAGAGTAGTAGCATTAGCAGAACCTAGTACGTCAAACTTATATGTACCAGGTGCTTTACCTACACCAACATTACCATTAGAAGCACTTACTGTTATTCGAGTTACATCAGATGCACCAGTTTTAATTAGCATATTATCTGAACCAGAAGAGATACCTAAGTCATCTAATGTTAATAGTCCAGTTAAATCACCTACACCGTCTCTACGTAAGTATTCAGCATTTAGAGTTGATACACTACTTGCAGCAAATAGATTGTTTAAGGCAGAAATAAGTGTTGTATCAGAACCGTCATAGTCATCTGCCATGTCTCCACCGATTTCGGCTTGTGCATCATCAGCAGTTACTTTTAATTCGTTAATAGCCGCAGTTAAATCATTTGCAGTTGTGTTAAGTGACATATTACCAATGTCAGATTCGTGCTCATTAATAGCACCTGTCAGAGTAGATGAAGCTGTATCAAGTGTATCATTACCTTGTTTAGCATCTAGTTCATTGATAGCTGCAGTTACATTAGTACCAGTTGTCGTAAGAGACATTGTACCAAGATCTGATTCATGTTCATTGATTGCATCAGCAAGAGTAGTAGCTGTAGTATTTAAAGTCTGAGTAGTTTCTACAAAATCTTGTACTAGTTTAAATTCAGAAGCAAGTGTAGCTGCAGGAGTACCGGCGATTGTAGCAGTATCGATATTACCGCCGGTCTGGCCAGTAACCGTAATAGTAGCATCGTTGACTGTATCTACACCGCCGAGATCAGATCCTTTAATAAGAATAGTATCACTATTAGCATAACCAGATCCAGCTTGTGTAACTGTAACTCCATATGTTCCAGCAGTATTTGTTACAGTAAATGTAGCAGCAGATCCTACAAAGTCATTAGCATTAATACCATTAAGTCCAGTAAAAGTTGTAGTAGCATTGTTAGTAACAGTACTACTTACATCTCCGAGTTGACTACCAATCTCATTTGTTTTAATACGCCACTCGTTAAACGTATTAGTATTTTGAATCTTAACAATGGCCATTTACATTCTCTCTAATAGTTGTTTTAAGATGCCTTTTATTTCTTGCACCTCAGATTGTAACTCTTCTATTTTATTTTCTTTTTCGAGAAACCTTTGTCTGGCCTCCCGTGCTTGCTGCGCAGCAGATCTATTCTTATTTATAATAGCACCAGAGCGAGAATCCCGGTATAATCCAGGATTCCCTTCTACAGGTATATGTATTTGTTTACTCATTATACAAGTGCTATCGCTCTGAGTGCCTGCCCTTGTGGTACAAAGGCCGGGTTTTCTGATTTCATAACGATCTTAAGTGCAAAAGCTTTAAAATCTTCACTTGGATCAATTGACCATTCTACCTCTTTAAACTCTTCTACATCACTTACTGGAATAGGACTATTAGGAGAAGCAAGGGTCCAAGATGTAGCTTCGATGGCCGTTTCATCTTCAGCAGATTTATAGTAAACATCAAACTCAGTATTGTTAGGTTTTGCAACGTCAATAAACACTTTAAGAGTTGACGAAGCTTCGTCAAGCAATACTGTTTTTGTCACGTACTTAGCTAATGCCGAACCAGTATCAGCTGTATTTTCTGCTACATAATCAGCGACCACATTAAATCCAGCAGTTGCTGATCCAACTGGTCGATCAATACGGTTACCAATAGTAAATACCGTTGCACGCTCAAGATCAACTGCCGGGGATAAATTAGCCCTAGTAGACGTAAACGCTCCTCTTACAAACATTGTAGGAGAACTTTTATTATCGCTAGTAGCAATTACTCTAGTAGTATCAGTATACATGGTTTCATTTGGAATGATTGGACTAAACGCTGTATCTAATACGTATGGAGTACGTGCTGTTTCAGTAAGTCCTAAACCAGATGATGTCTTTGCAGACCAAGTAATATTTGTATTACTTACAAGTACCTGTTGTATATTCGCTTGGAATGCTTGGAATGCACGGTTATCAGTTGCGACAACTGTTCCTGCACCACCAATACCTGTTGTTCCAGCAGTGCTTGATACTGTAATTGTATAAGAGTCTTGCTCAACATTATCTACTACATGAGTTGCATTTAATTCAATAGCTGGAATACCATGTACTGTATCTTCAACTCCACTAATAGTAACGCTTGAGTTAACGCTCGCATGTTTAAAGAATCCATGGTCATCATGGTATACTCTAACCTGATTAGACCCTGATGTCATGCGCAGTGCATCATATCTAAGCTGTACTTTTTCTGGCTCATCATTTTTAAGAACCAAATTAGCAGTCGCTCCAGTAGTAAAGTCAGCGCGATGAATCTTAAACTTAAGATCTGCGTTTTGATCAGCTGTCCATGTAGAAGCGTTTTGAGACTTAAACATAACACCAGCATATGGCTGTTTATTGATCTTAACACCAGAAGTATCATCTTCTCCCATTACAGCGTGCCATACTTTATACTTATTTGTATTAGCAAGAACAACAATACAGTATTCCACATTCTCTTGTAAGAATACCGGGGATTCAAATACAAACGATGTTGCTGTAGCACCGGTTGCTGAGGTATTAACATCGGCAGCGTCTTTAACTACTTCACCAAAAGGAGCAATCCTAGGTGATGGGAAACCATTTGACATTTCACGAATCTGAACAGTGACAGGAATATTATCATCTTTTTCACCGAAGAAGATATCAGCTTGAGTAATATAAGCTCCGCCTACTTCGTCGATCAAGAATGATTGAGCTAATGGATCCCACCAACCTTCTTGCGTACGTGTACGTGTATTTGTAATGATTCTATTACCAGTTACATTTGATTGTTCAACGCGTGGTATTCTAGTTGATAAGAATACTTCTTCAACATTATCGATTAAGCCTCTTGCAGTGTATGTTGCTTGTGCTTCTGTCGTATTATTATTTGCGTTAGTCGCAGAATCTGTAAGTCTAAATACTCTAGACCCGGTATTAAAGCGTCTAGCTGCATGGTTAGGAATAAAGAACGATCCTGTTACTTTACCGGTACCATCAGTGATTAGAGCTCCAGCAGTACCAGGATGCGATGTAATATTATTTAATCCAGTAACCACACTTGTATTATTATCTGACCAAAGCGTGTAAGCTTCTTCTTTAACAAAGTCAGCGACATTAACACCATCAAAGAAAGCATACACTTGAGTATTTGGTTTCATTCGAGTTGCACTAAATGAAATTTGTCGAGACCGAATGAATGGAGCAATATCGATAGATACTACTCTATCACCCTGTGATTCAACTTGAGTTGACCATGCCAATGCTGTAGTTGTTCCTACACGTGTTTGATTTTCTGTTGTAGTAGAAGTAATTGTTCTAAATTGACGCAAACCACCGCCACCTCCGCGACTCTGTTCTCGTGTCTGTATCCAGTTTCCTGTTTGAGTCTGAGTTCCAGTCCATTGTGTTTGCCAGTTATTCCATACAGTACCAAATGAAGTTGTTTCATTAATTTGTTGGAGCATAGCTTCCGAAACACCGGCGTTATCAATTGTAACACTGGGGCGTCGGCGAGTATCTCTCCACTCATCAGATGATGGTGAAAGATCTACAGAACCCTGCCATGTAAATACATCATATGGGTTAACATTAATAAGAGACGAGGCCTGTGGCTGATTAACTAAATCGGCATTACTATATGGTAATGTAACTAAGTCTCCAGTTTTTTGTATGCCAGAAGAACTACTTGCATCATAACGTAAACGTGTTGCTTCTTGAACAAACTGCGGACGTAGAATGCCGTCATCAGGATCAATGGCTGCTCTATAATCAGGCGATTTTACATCGGCAACATTATAAGACTTAAATGAGTCTACAACAAATCCGTTCTTAAAGCGCTGCAATGCACCAGTTGAGTCAACAATTTGACGGCCTGATGCTTCTTTTTCAAGGAATGAAAGAGATGTATAATATTCTAGAGTATTAACTCGACGTTCAATCTTACCAATATCACGCATTGTATAGCGCTTATTATCAAGAATAGTAATTTGTACTTCATCAGGAGTAAGAGTATAAGCTGGTACTAATAGATGATAAAGAACCATTGCATCTTTCGGATCATCTGGCAATTCAGGATTTAGACCTGATACACCTTCGATAACTCCAAATTCACCGTTCTTATCTAAGAATACTTTATCCCTACGATTCAGATAATATTGTACATCTGTTGTAAATGTAGTTGCAGGCTCTGGCACAAGTTTAGTAACAGCTCCTGTACCACTAAAGTTATTACCAGCATCTGATACTCTTGGTCGGAAGTCAATAGCAGAACGAAGTTCTACAACTTCACCTGTTGATTTAACCGTATAAGATGGAATATCCTCATATGTTACTGTATTGCCATCATCATCTGTCAAACCAGAATATGAATCAACTGAGAAGAAGTCGCCCGTACCATCGTGAGTAAAGAATTCATACTTAATAAGGAGACGTCCAGTAGGAACAAAGTTTGTTTCAGGTTTAATAGTAATCTTTGAGATACCGTAGAAGTTATCCTTTTGACCATTGTCAAAGTCATAATATTCTTTTACATCTGTATTTGTATCAGCAGCATCGGTACTAAAATCAGCTGACATATAAACAGCTAGTAGACGATATCCATCAGCCTTACCCAGTTGTAAATCACCTGCTTCAATTGTTGCTTGGTTAGTAAATGCTACCTGATGAATATTTTGAGAACCGTTACTTGTTAATGATTTAGAATCATGATCAAGGGTTTTCTTTACGCCAGCAATTAATTCTACTGACTCACCATTATACGATGTTAAACCTGAAATATCAACTGACTGACTATTACCTGAGATAGAGATATCTCCTGAACCTAAGGTAACAATCGTACCATTAGATGATCCAGAAGTAACAGCAAGAATCCAGTTGTCTGTATCGAATGGTTCGAATAATTCAGTAGATCCTGACGTAGTAAATGTAGCTTCCCCAGCAGATACTGTATCTGCACCAAACTTTTTATTTGAAAAATACACATAGTTAAAATCACCAGTACCATCATCGCATGTTTTAACACGGTTGAACGGTAAGGTAAATACCATGGTATTTCTAGATGGCTCATTAAGAACTGCTTTAGAATTTACAAGAGTAACATTACCACTGAATCCAGAAGATTGAATAGATTTGACAGCAGTAAATGATTGTGAAGCATTCATCTCAATATCGAAAAGGTATACTTTAAAATCAGTTCCATCTTTTTCGATACTGCGTACGCGGGCAAAACCAATAGTAGACCCGCCGCCTGAAGCTGCAGACTTAAGATTAACTTGTCCGAATGTTGTAGTATCAGGAAGACCAGTTACTGTAGAAGCAGTTAGTCTTACAAAATTACCAATAACAGAAGATACAGAAGCACCTTCAAACAATGCCGCTTCACGAGATTTATTTACTGAAAGATTTGTGGTAGATAGCGTTTCAATTTCGTAACCACGAACATAAGCTTTTGATGGCTCAATGGCAGCAACTAATTTGGTTGCATCTCCTGGAGTATTTACATCAGTATCTTCTTTCATTGAAACTTTAAAAGGTCGTACTGTATAATCACCTGATTCATCAAATGTACGACGAGCTAGTGTATCCTCGATTACATTATAATCAGATTCACGTACTTGCTTTTGAATTTTACCGTTAACAACACGAAGTAGTAGTAAGAAGTTATCAATAGTAGAAGCAAAGTTAGCTTGAGTTTTTAATTCTGTTTTGATTGAATATCGATGTGCACCAGGAGCAGCATAGTTAGGTGTTCCTGTTGCATTATCGTTTAGTGTAGAATCTTCTGCTGAAGTTGTTACTGCTTCAGTAATTTCTAAACCTACATCAAATGATACGTTATTAGTATACTTAGAAAGGAGTAATGTTGAGCCTTTAACGACAACAAAGTGACCTCTGATAAAGTAAATACCTTCTTCAACTTGAACTAATGCGCCATAACCAGTAGGAGTAGTTGTTCCGACTGTTGCAGTTATTGTGCCATCATCATATGAAGATGTCGTATTATTCCATACTTGCTCTGTAAGAGAGTCTGAAGCAGAAAATGTTTTATCAGTATTAGTTGCCCCATTTGAATTTTGATAAACAACATAAAGCGTATCAGGATCTGATCCAGTCGCAGCGACTGCAGCAATAACTTTAGCACGTAATCCATCAGCATTTTTAAAATGCTTTCCGACTATACTATCAGTAACTGCGGTAGATACTGCAGATAGTTTAACATAGTCCGCATAGTTATTATATGCGTTACCACCAGGAATTACAAGTGAACCCTCTTTGAACATATGGTTACCAAACTGTGTAACCTGATTTTGCAGTATTGACTGGAGCTGTGTTAGCTCCCGGGCCTGTACAGCAATCCCTGGACGAAAGAGTACTTTATGATATTTTTCCTGAGGCGTAAGAGTATCAGCTCCTGCCTGTTGGAAATCATCGTAGTATGGATCTACGTTAAACTTAATTGCCATTATTATTTTTCCTTAGAATTCAAGTACTAGTTTTACTGTTTCGATTTGGTCATCAGCTCTATTAACCGCAGTACGATTTTCGAGGAAGACAACTTCTCCTGAATCGTGTTCTACACCGGGGTTACCTACAGCAGTTACATTTCGTGCAGTATTACTAGTACCATCGATTTTAACGTTATCGCTTGTAGTAAATGCAGTAAACCCTGAAGTTTCATCTTGATGATAATATAAAATGCCATTTGTTGCATCATAGTCATCAATGATACCTTTTGCTCCAGTAGAGCTACCAACAATTACTGAGTCATTTGTAAATTCACCAGCTGCAGGAGGACCTGATAGTGTCAAGCTATATGTTGCTCGCAATGAACCGGCAGATGCCACTGTAGTTGTTCCATAGTTAAATGGATTACGAACCAAACCTAACTGACGGAATTCATTTCCAGTAATAAATGTATCGTTCTCATCACCTGTTAATGATTGGTTAATAGTGATATAATGCGCACGAAGATCTTGGCGAGGATCATATCCAAATCCATTTCTAGGACCTAAGATTGCTCGGGCTGTTGCACCAGAACCAGAACCGTCAGAAGCAATTGTTACCTTTGCTTTAGTATATCCAGAACCTGGATTACTTATAAGAACATTTGTAATAACTCCACCTGCTACAATAACATTTGCATCAGATACAGTTGCACCTGTACCGTCTCCATTAATAGTAACAGTAAAGTTATCAGAAGCAGCGTAGCCCGTACCGCCTGCAGTAATTTTAATATTATAAATTGCACCATCAATTGCAGCTTGTTTTACAGCCCATTGATCTTGAAGGGCCTGAGCTGAAGCAGCACCAGGATCAGAAGCAATATCCTCGGTAGGAATAAATGCTGATGTTAAGAATTTATTTGCAGCTGTTGTTGATAGCGTGTACAAGTATTTCCAAATATAACCATCAGATGCAGTATTATCAATAACTCCAGCAACAGTAACACCTGTATTATCTGGGTTAGTAGTTGATGCACCAGGACCAGCTTTAATGCAAAGCATGATATGATTGTTATCTGTAATTACATAGAATTTCTTAGATTCTAGTGTAGCATCACGGTCATCATATTCTGCATACGTCGTACCAGAAATCCACTGATAACGAGGAGCAGCAAACTGCAAATCGGTAGTAGCTAATTTCTTAAGCGATGTCATATTTTGCCATACATTAGTAGTATGAGAATATGTGTTGTCGAAAGGCGCATCGGGTGTACTGTCATCCGTCCACGCTGATGAACGGCCAACAAACAAATAATAATTGTTCGCTGCCGCTTCAATGTCAGCTACAAACTGCTTAGCAGCTCTTAGCCTAAAGTTTTGGGTTACAATGGCGGCCATTGATTTTGACTCCTATTAAATGTCTGATATAGTAATTTCCGCAGTCGCGTTTATATCTATTGTTTTATTTATAGCCTCAGAAATGGTGTAATTCGCAAAGTTCGAATTTGGATTAGGTAACAAGAACTTTAAATCTTCTAAGTATTGCTTCGGCCCTATTTTGTTTTGTTGTCGTGTATTATCATTTATAATTTGTTCAGTAAAGTATACTGTTGCTAAATCAGCAGTATAACCAAGATCTGAACTGACAACACCATGACCAGTACGAGTTGCAATTGCCTGAGCATTGATCTCTACTGGAGGTATAATAATTGGAACTGGAAGTCCAGCACCAAGTTGTAAGCCAGGCTGATCGAAAGGCATGGTAGTGCCCGCTTGACTTTTTTCAAGTATCTCAATGAAGAGAAGAATCTCACCAAAGAAAATAAATCCAGCTGGGTGTACCAACCGGTTAAATGCGTTTTTCCACTGGTCAATGTTTGCACCAGTTTTAAGAATATATGAGAACTTTTGATACTTAAACGAATCTTGAATTCTCTTATCATCAGATACAAATGACCTTGAAGTTGATCCTGAACCTGAACGGTATACTTTAACTACATCTCCGTCTGATAATGCAGGAGTAAATGTAAGCTTATATGCTAATGTTTGTGTGACACTATCCTCATCTTCTGGATCGTCACCACTGTATGTTCTAAAGTATGTACTAGACTTCCACGTATTATTAAGTACGCCATTTACAAACACAATAGGCGTGTTATATAATAGCCAAAAGTTATTATCATCTTGGCCAAATACTTCTGATGTTGTTCCAGAGACAGTAAATGTATTTGTTGGTTGATAGCTACCAGGGTTTGCTTTTACATCATCTGCAAAATCTGTCCATGGGTTATCTGACGGAATAAACATATCTTCTTTTGGAAAATATATTTCTACTTCGTCATTAAACAACAGGTTAAAAAATGATACGATAGAATCTGGAGTACCACGAGACTGATAGAAATCAACAAGCTTAGTATAAAATAGTCTAGGATCGGCGGCAAAAGAACGAGGTATAGAGATACCAATCTCTTGTTGTAGGTTTGTTAAAAACTGTTCTTCAACAAGATCGATATCCCGCTGATCTGCTATGCGGTTTACATAATGTGATGCACGATTTTCTGAAACTAGATAGTCATTAAATAATTCTAAAAACTCAATAAAATCAGGATACGTCTGATTAATATGTTCCGGAACTAAATCTGGAATCAGCGATGATATACTGACTTTATGTGAGTCATTATTGACGTAATGTTCGTCCATTATTCATGCCTTGAAGTTGTTGAATAGTTAACACCAGCTGATGTACCACCAGTAATCATTGTATCTACTTCACCTGTAATTACACAATCGTCAACAAGAATAGTTAGCAATTCATTACGTTTAGGTGCAAGATCATTTGAATCCGGATCTGCAGTAATTTCTATATAGTTTCCTGTAAATGAACTAATACTCGCTGTAAACGATAGCTTACCAGAAGTAACATCAATTGTACCAGCATTATTTTCAATAACAGTTTCTGTTAGTCCACTGCCCTTTACAATTTGAAGTCTACGCTCACCTTCGTCATTAACACGATCACGAAGCGTACAGCCAGTATTTCCGTTATGTACAAACTCTGTTGATTTTATAATTTGCTCATTTGATTGAGTATTATATATTGGAGATGAGAATATAACATCGTATTTAGTTTCGGCTGATGTTATTGGTATAATGCGCTTTTTCATTTTAACCCTTACAATAGAGTTAAGTATTGCAACGCTCGATGCATCAATTTTACTAATCACGTTTGAATATCTAAACACGCCGTCAAATCGTTTTAGCTGATCGTTATTGTATGTACGAATAACTTCTCGTGCTTGTTCTTCAAGAGCATCAGCAGATAATGCGGTAACGTTAGGATTATATTTAAAGAATACATCCATATAAATGTAAGTATACTTAGGATCAACGATTTCTGGAGTAATAGAAACAACATTCTTTGGTTTTAAATACTGAGAAATAATTAATGTCTTATCAGCTTCTGTTACAACTTCTGCATCTTTTGGTTTAATAGAGATATAAACTTTACCATAATCTGGAGGATCATTGTCTTCTCCACCCCAGACAGTAATAGCATCGATGTTAGCATAGTTATTCTGAATAATTGTTTTATAATCATCTGGAGTAACAGCACGATTCTGAGAAACAAATGATAATGGAGCATTAAATTTAATTGACTCAACATCTTCTTTTGTAGATCCACCTTGTGCTTTTTGATTGACAGTAAGTGTTACATCAGTATTACCCTGAATAGTTCCAGATAAAGCAAATACTGAAGCACCATTAGCTGCATCATTATCAGTTACCAAAGTTTCAAGCTGAACGATATTACCATTATCTAATCTTTGACCAAGAACACCATCACCAAATTTTACTTCATAAACACCGGTTCTACTTTCCTCAAGAAAATATACCTTTGAAGTAGATGTAACTTCTGTAACATTGACAACAGATTCATATGTTTCTTGTGCAGTATTCGTGTCCGAAGCTTGGACCTTTACAGTAAGCTCAGATGTAACAGCATTACTAAAAGGTATTAAATAAGCTTCAGCTGAATCTCTATCAAATACATATTCAGTATTTTTATATGAACCCTGAAGAATTCTTACATTACTGAAGATATATTCTCCATTTGCATCTATAGTTGTAGTTAGTGTCTGATCGTTAACAAACTTATATGATACACCGTCAATAGTAGAAGTAAATACTGTACCTTTATTCATAGTCAAGGGAAGATAAGTGCTATCATCTGACAATACGCCTGTTGGATTATTTACCTTTACATCAATATATGCTACAGCAGGATATGATGATCGTGGTGTGTATCCAAGCATCTTAGCATGCGATACAACAGAAGGTCGCAATCTAGCAGAATCTAAAAATGTTTCGTTGATAGCAAAATTGGCATTAATTGCATTATAGTGTGTGACATATGCCATAACATCAAGAAGCGAACTAAGAGCAGAACCTTCAAAGTTATAATCTTGAAAGGTATCTTGTTCTGTCATAAATGTTTTTAGATCGGCTTTGATTGTATCAAAGTCCATTTCCGAAACTTTAAGTCGATTAGTATCAGTCATTTATCTGAGCCTCTCAATGATGAATTCTATGTCTGTAGTTAAATTTTCTGGTGACAATATTTGTACTTCTAGTCTTAAGTGTAATGCATTGCGTTCAGATAAATCTTCGATTTCTATATTTAAAACTTTTACTCTTGGTTCATAGTTTCTAAGTGTGTTAACAATTCTCTGATTCATTTCAGCTTCTACGATAGGATCAAAGTTTTCAAATAGAAACTCTGTTAGTGAACCGCCAAAATCAGGATCAAAAAACTTCTCTCCACGTCTTGTAAGTAAGATATTACGTACGGACTGCTTTACGGCTTCAACATCACGTTTAATAGGAACATCTTTTGTTACTGGATGTTTCTTAAACGGAAAGTCGAAATCGGAGTACGGTTTTGTACGAGCCCTGATATTTGAATCTATTGTTGCCATACTTCTATTTATACCTTAATTCGCGGAGACTGTGCCAGCTCCGGCAGTTAATGTGATACCACAACCATATGCATCACCAACTCTTGCAAGCGCCTTACTATTAACAAACACGTTCGGTGAGCCAGCTAATAATGTCGTTACGTGTGGCGTACATCCTTCAGCTGGTGGTACAGCAGGATGCGAAGTGTTTGTATCAGTAACTCTATGCGCAGCGAGACTTTCAATGAATACATCTCCTGATGCGCTATCTGCAGCAGGTACTACTCCGCATTCATGCACCGATACAGGATCTGTTGTTCTACACGCTTTGGGCATTATGCCATAATACCTCGTAACCATGATGGAGCATTAGCAGATCTACCGCCTGAACCCCAATATTTTGCAGATGCTAGCGCAACAGTATTACCTGGAGAGATATCAACATGCATGCCAACTCCACCCATATAACCTGAACCAGCACCAATTGATAATGCCCCGGCTGCTTTTGCTGCAGCTGCAAAGTCCGATGCTTCGGCTACATTGTTTACCATCGATAAACGACTTCCATTCTTATACAACCAAATATCTGCAGCATAACCATCATCATGCCTATGAGAACCAACTGTTCCCGTAGTTTCATCTTGTCCACCTGAGAAAATAACAACGTCAAGACCAGCCGAGTTTGCTGCTGATTGTAATATGTTTTCAAGTGCAGGAACAAGTTTTAGTCTACGAGTTGCCGCAGAGTTTCTATATGTTACAGTACCACCGCTGGCACCATCAACAACAGTTCCATCTGTTGCTGGATTTACATTAGAAGGAGCAACAGGTGTAGATGTTTGAGCTTGCGATGATTGATCTTTACGAGGTATTGTTACGCCTTGTGAGGTCTGTTGAGAATAAGATGTATTGCCATCAGGCTCAACTACAGAATATAGTGGAGATACTAGTTGTACATCATTATCATTATTCTCAGAAATATCAGGTTTAAATGCAGCAGTCTCGTCATCGCTATAATCAAGGAAAGATGCTGGTGTTGCAGAAGCACCTGACTTATTAAGATCGATAGTAGAACCAACAAGATCCATAGCACCAATAGAAGATATTTTAAATGTACCTGTCGCTGCTATATCAATATCTCCCTTCGAAGACATTTTAATATTACCTGAACTATGAATATCTAACAGTCCATCTGTTTTTACATTAATATTACCTTGTGAGTCATGAAACGAATTACCAAATGTTTTTGTATATAAGTTGCCTTCGACTGTTGTATACATATTAGCTTTTGTCTCTGCAGTGATATTACCAAATGATGATAGCGTTGTAGTACCTTCTACTAACGCAGTTAGGTTACCACCAACATTTATATTAGCATTATCAGTTACATTAATTTCAAGCTTTTGTGATGAATTAAAATGTTTACCACTATGTACTACCATAGAGCCATCAGGATGTATTTCAATAAAGGCTCCCGTGCGGTGGTACACGTGCACCCGCTCGCTCCCGGGAGTATCATCCATCTCTATCATATGACCAGATTCAGAGTGGAATACATGATTATACGGATACTTTGCATTATACGGATCAGCAGGTTCTGAACCTACAGATTGTTTTCCAATATCGTTTACACCGCGCGCGCGCCTTTCAATATCAGATTCATCAATCTCACGTGGGAACGTACCTACAGGATCTGAAAATCCATTCTCAGGATTCGGTTTAGATGAAGGGAATCCATTAACAGAACCCATAACAATAGGTGACTGAAACTGTTTATCAAGAAACTGCACAACTACCCATGACCCTGGTACAAGGAAAGGTGTCTGTCCTAATCCTGAAACCCCAGGAGTTGTAGTTGGATTCATAACAGGAGCCCATGGTAAAGATCCAGTAGGAATATCATTTATTTTATCTGAGCTATGTAATCCAAATACTCTAACCCTGACTCGACCCATCTCTTTAGGATCTTTACGATCTTCTACTATTCCAAAGTATAACACTATCTTCCTCCTCCATGTTGAGGAGCTTTACTAGCAACTGGTTTAGATAGACCTTCTCTTAATAAATCAATCTCCATATGATATTCTCCACCCTTTAGATGATGTCCAAGTCTGGCTATCATATGTCTTCCTGAAAATAATTGATCTTCAAGATTTTCTCCTTCAAGAGGCGGAGCATTTGCTACAACTCTCATATTAACGCATTTACCTACTTTAATTTTTTCAGGATGAGAATCGGTCAAAGCCTGAATAACTATCATATTATTAATTCTGCTGTTAAAAGATTCTTTTTTACTCTTAGCTAATACATCGGCCTGAGTATTAAGTTCTGTTACACCTTCAGTTTCAAACGAAAAAGGATTATGCATTTCTATAGTATTAGAAGCTTTTAAAATATTTTCTTCTAATTTTATATTATTAACTTCATAGTTTTGATACTGATCAAGTGGAGAAAATGTTTTTGCATGATTTGCATAATAAAAATTATTTTCAGTATAATTTTTATTTGCAATGTCTATTCTCATTGCATTATTAATAAGTGCACCATCTTCTAATAGTTCTAAAGTATCTCCATTTTGTAATACTTCATATTCAATTAAACCACCGATACTACCGGGATTAAATCTAGAACCTTGTCCAGTTGAGTCTCTATTATAATTTAATGCTTTCTTTAACTCAAATAATTCTTCATCTGTTTCTTCTTCTAAAATATCTCCAAGAGACTTTAATATCGGGCCGTCGCCGACCAGGTTTTCAAATAAATAATATGGAGTTCCATCAGATCCAATAGTACTACTTAAAATTTCTGATATAGTATCATAAGGCCTACTAAAAGGAACAACAATGTGATGTGCCGATGATGATGGTGATTGTATATCAATAGATTCTTCAAAGAAATTAGTATGAATCTTTTGTATTATATCTGAAGCTAATCCAGAATATGATTTAGAAAACCTTGATACTTGGTTTGTTAACGCTTTAGTAGATACTAAGTTTAATTCCGCGCCAGCTGTCTCACCTAGCATCTTTATAACATTTTCAACATTAGTACATGCAAACGTATGTTCTATTTCTACACCAGCTCTAACAAATTTTATTTCTACTTCTTCTTGTCCAATGATTGGAAGCTGTGTAACTAGAGCAGAGTTATCAGCGATAACTAATTTTCCAGTCAAATACATTTCGTCTATTGCTTCGAATATAGAAAGAGATATAACTAGATCACTAACATCAACTCGAGCAACTCTCGTGACTATATGCACCTCTAAATTTCTATAAGCTTTTTGGCCAGAATCTCTGATGTCAGCTTGTTCTGTACCATATCCGCCAAACAGATTTTTCTGTTCTCGTGTTAAATTCATTTTATGATTCTCTCATAACTTTTTCCCAGAAAGCTACTACCTTTCCAATATGCGCTGGCTTTATAACTTTGATACGAGATTTAATTAAATTAACTTCATTCTCTTCTTCAAAATGTGTAACGGGGCTTGTGCCAGCAGTACGGCGTCTTGTTCTTTCACCTGTCCCATCATCTATATGATGATTTGGTCCATATGCAGCTTTAACAATTGAACTGCACTCAATAGTATTACCTACTCTAGCAATGTCTTCTGCTTTTGTACTATTAGCTGCAGTTAGTGTAATAGACTCACCAGCAGTTCTAAAGTTTGCTACTGAATTCTTATTTTGCAATATTTGTATGTAACCTTGTGTTGGATATATTGCTATAACTTTACCGGTCGCATTTGACAAAGAACCGTTTACAGTACCTCCTACAACAAACTTTCCAAATGCCTCAACGTCAGCAGCAAAGATTGCTGCTAATCCAATATATTCTGCTTCAGCAAATTCTCTAAGAGCTTCAGAACTCTTAGGCCAATCATGCCAATAATTTTGAAGACCGTTATTAACAATAAAAAATGTCCAATAATATTCAGGTGTTCCATACAATTCTTCTGATACATTATCAGGTCTTGCTCCATCCTGAATATTGTAATATGAATAGAATGTAGCATCGTCTATATTCTTAGAAATTATTGTAGAATACTGTGCAAGGTTTTTTACAGATCTTTGAATACCAGATCCATCGAAGTCATAATCTATATTTGTAAAGTTTGAAAAATACGCCATTAAAATCCGTCCTCAATGTTTTCTGCAGTTAGAGGCATTAACTCTTGGAATGAAAGTGTCAAACTTATTTCTACTGGTTGCCCTTTGTAACTAAAATATGACATACTGTTTGGATTATAGTTCATCGTAGCATTTGTTAATGCTGATTCTGCAATCTTAGGAAGTACTTCATCTCCTATAGATCCAAATGTTATTGAAAATACATCAGGAAATTTATACATAAGATCATTAGCAGTAACCTTTGGATACATACGTGTTCTAAAATATTTAATAATTTTAGTGACAGAATCTGCTTCTTTTACAGACTCTGGGAAAAAATTAAAAGTAAATGAAAATTGCCTCGAGTTAGGCGCTTTAAACAGCATGAACTCTTGTGGATTCATACCAGTCTGTCTTCGCTTTGCTCTAGTTGCATCTACCGCTGCTCCTATACCTCCAGCTCCTACTGCACTTACTATACCAGCAGCTGGACCTCCTAAGGTTGCAGCAAAGGCACCGGCTGTAGCTTGTGCAGCTCTGCCAGCAAAAGTTTCGGCTACATCCTGTAAATCTTGTGAATTAAAACTAGAAAGAGTAGCAGCAAACCCTTGATCCATTAATTTTTCACCGATTACACCAAGTGCTCCACTAGCACCACCTTCGTATCTCATAATATCTCCAACTTGAAATCCTGGAGGCATATATAATGCAACAGAAGAGTTATCAACCATTTGAGTTTCTTGTGCACCTTTTACGTATTTGGCTCTATGGCCAGTGAACATTATGAAGGGTTGTCCTTTAAGAGCTACATCATCTGGGTATCTTAGGGCACTGCCCCTTTTCTGAGTCCCGAATCGCGTTGGCTGCTTATCCGGAGAGAATTGTAATATAGCCATAAATAGCTCCATAGAGTTGAATATTATAAGGTTATTTATATGCCCAGAATGACGTACAAGGGAAAATATCGTCCTAAAAATCCACAAAAGTATAAGGGAGACCCTACCACAATAGTATATCGATCATTATGGGAGCGAAATACCTTCAGATGGATTGATGCAAACCCAGATATTACCGAGTGGAACTCAGAAGAAGTAGTAATTCCATATAGATGTGCAACAGATAAACGTATGCATAGGTATTTTGTAGATGTATATTATAAAGATAAGACAGGTGCAACGTATTTAGTTGAGATAAAACCTAAGAAAGAAACCATGCCACCTAAACCGGCGTCTCGTAGATCAAAAAGGTATATATCAGAAGCAATGACATATATTAAGAATCAATCAAAATGGGAAGCAGCGGAAGAGTTTTGTGCTAATCGTGGTTGGCATTTTGTAATATGGCATGAAGATGTTCTTAAATCTATGGGCATAAAGATCCTGAAATAATGTATAAATAGTAGTATGGAAAATTCACTATTTCACAAATTAGAGATTGAAGCATACCGTAAAGGTTTGCAGGCCAGATCTTTAGAAGCGCGCCGATGGTTTAGAAGTAAGACTAAAGAACTTAGTTCAACAAACCGTAGGAAGCTGTTAAGAGATCCTGCACTTCAAAGGAAAAAACGACCAACTCCTGGCGACATGTATATGTATTTTTACGATCCTAAGCATCGTAAAACATTACCTTATTATGATGCGTTCCCTCTTGCTATTATGGTTGAGCCGACACGCGATGGATTTTATGGATTAAATCTACACTATCTTTCACCGATGCTTCGTGCAAAGTTTCTTGATAAACTTATGGAAACTGCAAACAATAATAAATTTGATGAATCAACAAAACTTAATATTAATTATAATATGCTTAAGTCTGTTTCAAAATACCGTGAATTTCAACCATGTTTTAAACGTTACTTAACCAAAGGTATTGAGGGTAATGTTGCACGTGTAGAACCGCCTGAGTGGGACATAGCAATATTTCTTCCGACTGAACAGTTTCGTGGCAAGAATAAGACGCACGTATGGGGCGCATCGAAGAGGATGATATAAATGGCATTACCCGCAGGCATTGACGCATTAAAATCTACTATTGGTCGTAGAGGTGGTTTAGTAAAAGCAAATCGTTTTGCTTTGTATATCTCTCATCCAGGTAAAAAGCCTTCGTTGATTAACAACAATCTTGAGGGTATTGTAGGCAATGCAGCAAGGGCAGTAATTAGTGGTGGAAGTTTATCACTATCCAGCTTTTTTGAAGATCCTCGTGATATGTATTTGTTATGCGAATCAGCAACTATTCCTGGTAGGCAGATTGCAACGCAAGAACATTTTACAAACTTAAAGGCAGTCAAAAAACCATACGCTTATATAAATGAAGACGTAAATTTAGTATTTCATTTAACAAATGATATGTATGCATGGGACTTTTTTAACTCATGGCAAGATATCATACTTAATCCGAGAGGAACAAAAGGTTTACCATTCTTAAATGATATAGGAACAGAAGTTCTTATTCAAGTTATGGGCAATACTGACTTTATTCCTGTCAAAACAATTAAATTATACAACGCATATCCTGTAACAATATCTTCACTTGAACTTTCTAATTCTTCTGAAAATACTACTTTAAGAGTTAGTATTACATTAGCGTATGAGGATTGGGAAGCTGTTGGTACTGTGGATGGATTAACAAATCTAGCTGGCCGCGCTGGAGATCTTATAAGTAACTCAATAAACCTTGTAAGAAATATAGGTAAAATTTTTTAGGAGTGATGTGAAATGGCTTTACCAAAGCTGAATACCCCAACATATAATCTGAATATACCATCAAATGGAAAAGAGATTAATTATAGACCGTACCTAGTACGTGAAGAAAAGATTCTGATGATAGCAATGGAATCAGACGATATGATACAAGTAGAGAATGCTTTACTTGAAATTATAAAATCATGTGTAACAGGCATTGATGTTAATGAACTAACAAGGTTTGATAGCGAATATGTCTTTTCAAAGTTAAGAGCAAAGTCAGTAGGTGAAACTGCTAAAGTAGCTATTAAGTGCGAAGATTGTAGTCATAGTAATGAAGTAGTAGTGAATATAGATTCAGTATCTGTAACTGATATTCCTTCTACAAAGATTGAATTGTCAGATAATACTGGCATAATTATGAAGTTTCCTTCAATGAAGGACTACAAAGAAATTCAAAAACTAAAAGCTGATAATAATATTGATGCTTTATTTAATGTGATTATTTCAAGTATTGAGAGTATTTACCAAGGTGAAGATTTATTTCATGCTTCATCACATACACGAACTGAGTTAAATGACTTTGTTGATAGCTTAAATTCAGCACAGTTTAAATTAATTCAAAATTTTATTACTAATATGCCACAAGCATATATTAATATTAATTTTAAGTGTGAAGAATGTGGACATGAACATGATACTGAATTGAAAGGTATGGCCAATTTTTTCGGATAGCCCTTTCTCATAATAATTTAGTTAACTATTATAAAACTAACTTTAGTATGATGCAGCATCATCAATATAGTTTAACTGAATTGGACATGATGATGCCGTGGGAAAGGGAAATTTACGTTGCTATGTTAATTGACCATTTGAAAGAAGTAGAAGAGCGAAGTAAACAAAAAGGTTAAGTAAATAAAATGGCCGATCTAAACGACGTAATAAAAAGACTGCGTGCAGAAGGTGACTTAAGTCGAAATTCTGGAACGCATTCTATTAAGAGTGTTAAAGAAATCCTTTTAGCAGGACAAAAGGCTTCTTTATCTGATGCAGAAGATCGGCGTGAATCTAAACGCAACGAAGAAAAACAGCTAGAAATTCTATCAGGTCTATCAAGTGGCGGAAGTCTTTCTGCTAATGATGCCGGTGGTGCACAAGCAGTAGCAGGTAAAGGTGGATTACTAAAAGCAGCAGGCGGATTACTATCTGGAATAGGTATTGGTGGCGGAGCTCTTGCAGCTGGTATCGGTATCATGGCAGCCGGTGGTGGATATTTACTAAATGAAGTAGGAGAGATGGATGCTGAATCCATCAAAAAGAAAGTAACAACTCTTTTAAGTATCGGTGATTCTTTTGAAGGTGGAAACTGGGAAGTATTAAAAGATGGTGGCTCATTTGCATTAGCAATGACTGGTATTGGTTTAGGACTGGCTGCATTCTCTATTGGCTCTGGTGTAGCAGCTGCTATAGAAACCTTTACTAAAGATTCTACATATGCTACAACAATTAAATCTCAAGTTAAAGAATTGTTATCAATAGCTGAATTCGTTGCAGGCGATTCTGGTGTTTTAGCTCAAGCAGCGTTTGTAGGTAAAGGTGCTTCGTTCTTAGTTGCAATGACTGGCTTAGGTCTTGGTTTAGCTGTTTTCAGTGTGGGATCTGCAGCAGGTAAAGCTGCCGAGTTAATTAAAGCAGAAGGCTGGGCCCAAAGTATTAAGGACTCTGTAGTTACTTTAATGTCTATTGAAGAAACTGTTGGAGGCGAGAAAGGATCTAGTTTTGTAGGTGAGAGTGCAAGATTCTTATTAGCTATGACAGGTATTGGACTTGGACTAGCTGCGTTTGGCATTGGTTCTGCGGTAGGCGGTTTAGGTAAATCAATTACTAAATTTAGTAGTGGATCTGATTGGTCACAAAAGATCAAAGATAACATTATTACTTTAATGTCTATTGAAAATGAACTAGGAGGTAAGGCAGCAGCTTTTGGAGAATCAGGAACTTTCCTTGCTGTTATGACAGGACTTGGTGCTGGACTCGCTGCATTTGGATTTGGTTCTACTGTTGTTGGTGTCTCAGAAGGTATTAATCACTTTACAGGAGTCGAAGGAGAAAACTGGGCTCAGAAAGTAAAGGATAACGTTAAAACTCTAGTAAGCATTACTCCATTATTAGACGGTGATGGAGAAGGAAGTAAAGCAGGATTATTCGCAAGTGGTCTTGCTAAAATTGGTTTAGGACTAGCTGCATTTGGTGTAGGAAATGCATTCGGTCATTTAGCTGGTGCAGCATCTGCTATCTTAGAAATGTTTGGTGTAAAGTCTCCATTCACTCAAGTTATGTCTATTGCAGAAAAATCTGATGAACTTACAAAGGGTGCAGATGCTTTAACTAAAATTTCGGCAGCATTAGAAACCTTTAGTAACATTAAAATTTCAAAAGTAAGAATAGATTTTAAATCTTTAGCAATGGATCTTGGAGAAGCTATTCCGTTTCTTACTGCTTTGTCAACAGGTGGTACACTTGACCCAAGCTGGTGGCCAACAGGTGAGCTTGACTTTGGTCCAGAAGGTAAAGGCGGATTACTTAATCCAGATTTAAAACTAGATGCTCTTTCAGCTGCTATACAAAAAATTAACTTTGTTTTAAGTGGCGGAGCAGGCACAACGCCCTTAAGTGTTGAGCAAATTACTGAAAGTGCTGGAGCAACAAGTGTTGCCATTGATGCCGCAACACAGTTAGCGGCTGAAGGTGTTACTGCTGCAAATGCTAGGTTACAAATGCAGTCACAGAGAAATCCCCATGCTCCTTCAAATAATATTGTTAATAATAACACTAGTAATACAAATATAGTATCTAGGCAAGGTAGTAATAATGGCCGAAGAAAAAAGGTTGGATTCCATCAGGGAAATTAAAAAAAAGGGAGCCGAAGCTCCCTTTTTAAGTTAAGCAGAATTAGCTAACTTATTAAAATACGATAATGAATCATCGTCATCTGTATCATCAGCAGCTTGTGGCGTAAAGCTAGGTTGCTGAGGTGCAGGTTCTGGTGCAGTATTAAACGTTGGAGCTGATGCAGTTTCATCAAGAGATACAGCTTCCGCAGTAGTCATTACTGCTCCTTCTTCACCAAGAACTCGATTTAATTTAGCTTTGAGCTCATCATAAGTTTTAAAGTTCTTAGGATCAGTAATCTCAGCTAGACTATACAGAGTATTATATACAGACTCAAGTTTAGCATCATCATCATATAATGCACGTTGACCAGCAAACTCAGACTTATCATAGTTGCGATATCCAGCAACTTGTTGGATCTTAAGTTTAAAGTCAGCGCCTTCCCAGAAATCATAAGGATTTACAGGAGTTTCATCGGCAAATGCTGGTTGCATAACATCCATAATCTTATCAAAGATTTTCTTACCAAACGTATAAAGAAATACTTTACCGTCATTGGAAGGATTAGATGGATCAGATACAACCATAATGTTTGACACATAATGCAAACGACGTTTACGATTACGTGCAATTTCTTTGTCTTCATCACGACCAGAATTCCATAGAACACTGTTCATTTCTGAAACAGGATCGTCTTTACCAATAGTAGTCAAAGAGTTTTCGATATACCATTGACCAGTTGGTCCTTTAAAACCATGATCCCAGTAACGGACCCATGGAAGATCTTCACCTGTGGGTGCAGGCAAGAAGCGAATAACAGCATAGCCATTACCAGCTTTATCAACAGTTGGTTTCCAGAATCGGTCATCAACATATGATTGTTTTTGTGAACCACCGACAGCCTCAGCTGCTGCTGTAAGTGATGCGATATCAGTACGATTACGTTTTAGATTTGCAAAAGACATTTATATTTTCCTTGTATTGCAGTGTATGTTTATGTGATTTGATATGGTTATTATAACACATATCGCCTATGATGTAAACACTTTAAAGATAATTTTTTTCATTTTATCTGTATTCACGTTCATCAATAAGCTATATTTCCGGATCTTACGTGACACATCTGGCCACAATATAGGATCCGAAACCGTCTTGTCCGCCCTACTCATAAAGCTAGTTAACTTATTTAGAATAGCAACTGACTCTATATTTATATCATTAGATAAGTAGGCTTCGACAACTTTTGGATATTGGTTGCCAAGGTCAAACAGCTGGTCAAAACTTTCTACGTTTACTTTCTCAAGATCTTGTTGAAAGTTATATCCCATGGACTCTGTTCTTTTTTGCCAATCACGATATACCTGTTCATCACTAAGCATATCGCCAACCCAATTATTATCTGCAACAAAATGTGCAGCATAGTAATTGATTAGCTCGGGTGGTGTATCAAACATTCTACCAACCTTTGCAAAGAAGTATTTGTCTTTACGTTTCCAAAAGGTTTGTGGTTTAGCAGATGTTTTATAATTATACTTTGGTGCATTATAAGACTCATTCTCAAAATGCAGCTTCAAAGACTGATAATATCTGTAAGCTTCAAAGGGTTCCATTCTCATACCGGTGTTCTCTCATATTAATTGCACGATCGATGTATACTATATGCCATTCTTTGGAGTATACATCAAGAGCAGCAAACGATTCATGTGAATGATCTGCTGCATCCATTAGACTATGAAATCCAGGTGGCATAGCATCTAGCTTGCCAATAAGATCTCGATTAAGAGTTAAACACCTTTTTACCTTCATGTCTTTTTCATCCATGTAAGTAATAGTATATACTCTGTTTTCAAGCATCTCTATTAAGTCGAATTTATCATAGTGCAAGCTCATATGGGAAGTCTGGCTCCTCCGCCTTTTATTGCATTTACTTCAAGTGCTTCAGCTTCAATCTTACTTATAATGATTGGACTCAATAAGCGCTTAATATCTTCAGGTGGTAACTCACGTTCTTCGCATACAATAAGTACTGCATCAATATAAGGAACTGTTAGTTCTTTTACTTTCTCTTCAACCATTGTCGAAAAACGTTTCTTTGTTATAATTGGGGTACTATTTTCCCCATTTGTAGAAGTGGTGATCGTCGATGGTTGTAATGTAATCAAGAGATTTGCTCCAATATGGTTTAATGTTTTTAGAGTGGTAATGAGTACTACCGTGAGTTATATCGAATCCTTTATTATATAAGTCAACCGCGATTACTGTTCGGTGCAATGCATCTAACCAGGCATCTGGTTCACGAGGTTTATCTGATAGACCATCGCAATACCAACTGAATTGACATTTGTTTCTACGAATAGATCCATCTTTATTTTTTACACTTTGTTTAACTACGTCGCAGGTATTATTAGGATACCTTTTGTCAGCAACACGATTAAGAACTGTATGAGTTACAGCAATACTACCATTCGGTGATTGATTGCGTGACTCAAAATACGAGTTCAAAACCAAACAGTGCATATCTACAGACTCAAATGAAATTGGTGTTTCTTCAGCCTGTGCTTGAGATGAAATGAGGAGAGAGATAGCAACAGTAAAACACTTTATCATTTGTCTAGTATCCTTAATAGAATACAGTCGGTATTAATGCGACCGTTTGGTTTTGATTCTTTTGTAGTCAACTTACTCCATGCAGTATTAATCTGCCTAGGAGTTTTTGACTGAGCAATTTTAATGAAGTCTTCAGGTTTACGTAACCTGATCTTCCGAGAGTTATCAGGATCAAACCCTTGAAGAGTTGTCCCTTTAACTGAGAACCCGTCCACTTTTCCTGACACGTATTCGGTAATTTCTCGTGTCTTGGCATTAAAGACATATAGTCTATATGAGCCAACTATTGAGATTGGATTGATAGAGACTAACTTATAGTCATTATCTTCCTTCTTGTACTTCATATTAACGACTTGCTTATCTGCCGACTTCACACGAGGTTTACGAACCTTACGTGTGGCAGCACTTGCAGCTTTCAGTTTATCACAATCAGCAAGCATCAATTCGACGTGTTTAATACGCCGTCTCATAACAGAACGCTTGATATGTGAATAGCCTTCCACGGCCTGGTCACAGCGCTTGTGATAAGCATCGTTAAAGTCAAGAAGCCATCCCTCAAGTACTCGGCGAACGGGTTCAGCCGCTTTACCTGTTAGACCGTGGTAGCGAAAACGATTATATAAATCGAAGTCAGCTTCTTCTCCACCGATCCACGAATCTTCCAGGTCATCAAGATCAGACATAATAGTATTATTAAGCTTCTCTTGATATCGCTGAAGTGGAGTTAACACGACTACATTCAACTTTTCTTCTGCTATCTCAGATTTCTCTGCAAGTATTTTTTTACCTGCATCAATGGCAAAATCTAAGAAGCGTCTGACAGCATCATGACCATCATAAAACGACTCTACTTCAACTTTCTTTACGCTGCCATCAGCTTGATATTGATTCTGAATAATCATACGTTTTTCAAAATCAAGACCGGAATTAATCCAGTGCATACAGGCAGCGATATGTGTTCTAACGGTGAACACATAATCAGGACATGCCAAAATAGCCTTTGCATCTAATTTAGAGCAGTTCTTTTTAACGTACTCTTTCATTAGCTTGACTCCATCTTTACGATCGAGATCAATATGAAAATAATCTTTGCAGTACATAAAGCCTTTGTCGATAGGTGCTGCGGCAACACCAGTCTTCGGTCGTCTTTTTACTACTACTGCTTTTTTCTTACGCATAGCCATAATGTCATCTCCTCATTTATAAGTTATTCTAACACAGTTTAAAGGTAATGTACACAGTTAATTTGCGTTTTAAACAACTTTTTTTACTTTATCAAATAGGAATGACCTCCACCCTTGAGCATTAACATCATAACATTTGATTGCATTGATAGTTGCATCAACGCCTTCACGAACATTACCATCGCTCTTTGGATGTGCTGAGGTTGGAATAATATCCATATTCAATGTGCAATCCATTTCACGTTCATCGCCATTTACCTTTGTAAAGGTGACAGTAATTACTCCTTCACGAAGTTGTTTTAAGATCTCGTCTCTAGTCATTCACAATTCTCCTTTTTCATATTGTGCATTAATATATTCGCTATATGTCATTACAAAGATTTTTTTATCTTCTGGTTGACCAGCCTGTACCCAATCATCACGATTAAAAACAGTGCATTCTAAAATCATTTTTTCTAAATGATCAGCTGAATCACGTATTGCAGAAACAATATTCCATAGATCTGTAATACCAGTATCTAAATTCCCTGAACTAACAAGAGAATTAGTATTTGGAATACAGTGAGCTTCAAACTCATTAGCAATTACAGTATGCCAATCAGACTTTGATGTCTCAACTGGATCATCTCTGCCTTCAACAAAAACATCTGTTTGAATGCCTTCACCATCAAGTGAAGTATAAATGTCAACTTCTAAGGGCATTTTAGCCTCTCCTCATTCTAGCGTATTCTTTTGGATCATCGCCTCTTCCGACCGGAACGAGGTTTGATTTGTGCATCGTTGCGATTCCGACAATGTAGTCTCCAGTATATTGACTAGTTTGTCGTTTAGGCGCGTTGCCACAGATGACGTCCGACGTCGGGATTGTGCGATCGCCCTCTGTGTTGCGTTTAATCGATTTGGCTTTTTCAAGTGTAACGTTCTCCTTTTTCCTTGATCCATTTGGATCTATTCCCATTTTACGAAGAAAAGCTTCATGCTCTGCTTGGGCCTTTTTCCAACCAGGAGATTTCTTCTTCTTAGATTTACCATGGACTTGAACGCCCTGTATCATATGCATACTCATTCTGTGTATCTCCTATCAACGGCAGAAGCATCCCACACATATGGCAGCTTCTTATATTTTGGTCCAAAGATA
>Ga0228614_1000234_pt1 | contig 33920 bp, 35 predicted proteins | sample 15DmetaG_FD_190531 | JGI IMG/M metagenome (GOLD analysis project Ga0228614, IMG submission 190531) | Seawater microbial communities from Monterey Bay, California, United States - 15D | ecosystem: Environmental > Aquatic > Marine > Coastal | place: USA: California | collected 2016-10-13
TTATACCATTTATATTTTTTTAAAACTAAAGGTTTACAATGACTAACAGGTATTTTATTCTTTAATTTCCTACTTTTCATTCTAACTGTTGTAGAATTTACTACTATCTTTTCTTTATCGAAATTATAATTTATTTCATATCTCTCATCAGGACTCATTATCTTATAGAGATTTACTGGACCATATTCACCCGTTTTCGCTCTACGTACAGATAACTTATTCATATAGCTAATTGGAGGATTTTTATAATTAGATTCCATTATTACATTATTATCTAATTTAATAGAATAAGGCATTTATTAAATACTAAATAATTTTAATTTATTTAGTATTTAATAAATATGTCGAATATGGATTTACCGAATATCGATATTAATAAGAGCATTCAAAACTCTACATTTGGAGTAGAATATGAGTTATGTGTTTGTATAGTTGATAATACAGACGATCCAATTGAGGATACTCTTTTAACAATTTTAAATAGTAATTCAAATGAGGAATTTATATTCCAAGAAGAAGTACCAAATTATTCTAAATGGCAACTAGTTGATGATATGTCAATTAAATGTGGTTATAAAAGTATTCAAAAAGAAATACAAACACAATTATATAAAGTATTATCCACAAAAGTAGCAATTAGAAGAGAAGAACAGAGATTAAATTACTCTGATAATTCCGATAAAAGTCTAATCTATAAATACCACAAATACAATCTTTTACTTGATCAATTATTAGAAATTTATTCTAATCTAACTATATCAAGTCAATCTGATGAGGAAATGAGAGAAATGATTCAAGAAATGGAAGACGAGTTGGAAATTGATTTAACTGACGACGCAGATATAAAATACGACGATGAAGAATCAAAATTTTTTTCACAACAATTTATCAAAGATTCTATAAAACAAATAGACATAGAACTTGGTTATCTACTTAAATTTATTAATACTACTGGATTAATTCAATCAGAACATAGTAATATTGATGAACAATCTTATTTCACTTTATGCCAAACCAATATGTTAGCCATTGAACTAGTAAGTAGAATATATAGATTTCCAGAGATAGATTCATTTAATTATACTGTAAGCAATGTAATTTTCAACGATAAAGTATTTTATGAAATGAATACTTCTCAAGGAATGCATATTAGCATTGGAAACCAATTAGTAAAAAACAACTTAAAATTAACTAAGATTTGGTTAAGAAATCTCTTAAGATTTTGGTTTAAATTCGAAAAAAGTATTTTATCTAAAATACCATCTTTTAGATTAGCTTATGGTAATGATTTCGCTCATACAGTTCAATCGAAACTAAAAGAAGATTTCCTAGATTCTATAACAATTGAATCTATTGATGTACCAGAAAATTATGGAAACTTTAGTGTTAGAGAACAAATGCAATTAGCTAGTGCGGAAAGTAGAAGAAAAAATAGGGCACAAAGGAAAAAAGACGTATTAAAACCAAAGAAAGAAAAAGAATATGAAAATTGGGAATTATATTATGCTCGTGATAAAGAAGGTAAAAATATTTTTGGAAAAGAACCAAAATACACTACATTAAATATAAAAGGTATTGTTCTTGAAGATAATAAAAGTATTACATATTCAGGAAATGTTTTTGTCGAATTTAGAATGTTACCAAATTTACCTAATATACAATACGTAGATTACTGGATAAGATTTTTGTCTTTTATTTCATCACTGAGTTTATCAGATGATTATGAAGAATACTTTAATAAAAGGAGTATAGATAATATATTTGCTAAAAACGGAAAATTTGGTCATATGAAAGAACTATGGATATATCTTAAATCAACAAAGAATGTTGAACTTATGAACTTTTTTGATTTAGAAAGTAAATACACCAAATATAATCCTAATAATGTAACTATGACTGATTATGCTAAAGATATACTAGATGAAAATACATATAACAAGATCTTTAAATAATTCTTAAACTATTAGTTTAAGAATAGAAATTTAAATCATACATCAATAAAAATCCATTCCCCTTGTTCTTCAATACTCTGTCTAACATACTTAATTAATTCTTCTTCGTTTTTATAATTATACTTACAAGAAATTTCGATGAGCTTAATATTATTTTGAAGGCACAATTTTTTCTTTCTTTGATCTCTTTCTTTTTGTTTTTCAAAATCTTGAATAGAATTATGAAAAAAAGAATTAAATTCGTAATGTTGAATACCTTGATACTCAAAAGCAATATTAAATTTTTCGCAATACCCATCTAACTCCAATCTTTCCATAAATGGTAAATGAACTTTAGGAAATTTTTCATTAAACAGTTTTTCAAATACTTCACGAGTTGCTTGTTCAGATTTATATTTACAGTGAGGACACCATCTGTTAAGATGTCTAACACCTTGTAAAGCAACTTCCCATTCATGTCCTTCTTTACACCGCCATTTAAGAGGAGTTTCCAAATTTACATAATTAGTTGATAAACATTCACCTTCATTTTCTTTAGCTATTTTATGAGCTTCACTAATATCTAATTTTTGTCTATCTACAAAACATTCCCTACACCATCTGTTACAATTTCTTACATTTCCCATAGTTAAACTAAATCTATGACCATTTTTGCATTCCCAATTCATTTTTGTACGTCTATTAATATAAACTGAATCTAAACATTTTCCATTTCTTTTATTTGCTTCTTCAATACAATCTTCTATAGTTAATTTTTGGCATTGCTTACACCAAGTTTTATTATATTTAATATTTATCCATGTAGCTTCCCATTGATGCCCTTTTTGACATTCCCATAAATACTTTGTTTTACTTGTTATATAAATTGTAGATAAACATTTTCCATTATTTTCCTCTGCTTTATCATGTAGCACTTGCATTTTACACTTCTATTATAATATAAATATCTTTTTAAATTTATTTTAAACTGGACCCAGTCCCCTAAATTAAAAATATGGACTGTGGTTCCAACCTAAACTAGTGAAGAGTTCCCGTGTGACTTCGTCGTGGAAGAATTTTCTATCAACAGTTTTTAGGATGATAAAGTCTTCTTTTTCGCAGGGGTATTTATGGTGTTGTAGAAGTTGATATAGTACATATTGTGTATTTATAAAATTTTTGCGTTTAATATTTTTGAATTTTCTGTGGTATAGTTCGATGAGTCTGTCGAAGTCATCTAATAATTTTTCTTCAAGGTGGCTGATATCATTTGGTTTAATTCCTGTTAGATTGTAGTGTATAAGATGTACGTTTTCGTAGTGTTTTGGGTGATCTAGTTCTTTAAGGAAGATGATGATTTGGTTTTTGGTGATATTTTTGAATCTTTCTTTTCGTGGGGTGTCTTCATCGCCTTCGAGGAGATAATGTAATTTGAATTGTTCTTCTAATTTTTCGTAAACTTCTGGTGATATGCTACAATTTTGTTTTCCTTGGTATTGTTTGATACAATCTCGGAAATGTATTTTAGGATCATACATATATTTGCTTGAGATATTTACTCTGTCAATATCATTATAGGAAGAGTTATGTTTAAGAATGGGTTGTCTAGCATAGCATCTACAACAAATATAAAGCATGTTATCAACAATATCGAAATCTTTTTTATTTTTACAATTAGAGCATACAATATTTGCATTTTTTTCATATTGATCTAATTCTATATCAACATATTTAATAGCTACTTGAATAAAACTCTTAATTAATTGTTTTTTCTGCTTAGAATTTAAGGATGCTTTTCCCATAAAATTAAGTTTAACTGGAGTTTTTAAAATCTGTTTATACTCTTCAATAAAGGGGAGGGACTCTGCTAAGTAAAAATTGAAACTTTTTCTCATTTTAATATCTTCGATATTATCAGCTAGCTCGTTTCTAGATGTAATAAGATTGTCCTTAGTTTGTAATTTAAAATCGATGTTTTCTAAGATAGAATCAATTTCAGAAAGTTTAGTTTCATATATATTGAGTTTATCTAGTTCTTTTTCAAAATTTTTACGTATTTTAGCGTCTATCGCAAAAATATCTACTTCTGTCATAGCTTTTATACGATTAAATGTTTCATTTAAGTTCATTTTTAAAATTTTAAAATTTAGAACTGTTTAAAGAGATATTTATAAAAACAAATTTTAATCTTGCTTAATATAAAACAATGGCATCAATCTGTACGTCTAATGTAACATCTGGATTCATCGATCTCGCAACTTTCGATGAAATCGAAAAATACCTCTATGGTGGCGCTGACGCCACGGCATATTTTGTTCGTGAAACAAGGAGATCAACTTGGTTTACTCAAGTTCCCGTAGTTCTTTCTCGTGCTTCTGGTTCACCAGCATTCGGTCAAGAATGGTCTGTCTCAATTTCCCGTGCTGGAGATTATATGCTCCAAACTTGGCTCCGTGTCACTACACCAGCTGTCACTTTAAGTGCCACAAATGGTGCAGGTAATAACACTGCTCGTTGCCGCTGGACTCGTAATTTAATGCACAATCTTATCCGCGAATGCTGCATTACTTTCAATGATCTCGTAGCTGCCCGTTTTGATAACTACCACCTTGATTTCTGGGCTGCATTCACTGTCCCAGCAGGTAAACGTAACGGATACAATAACATGATCGGTAATGTTGATGATCTCACAGCTCCTCACCAACCTGGAGCTGCTAACGCTATCCCAGCCATGACACTTAATCTTCCTCTTCCATTTTTCTACAGCCGTGATTCTGGTGTTGCTCTCCCAACTGCTGCTCTCCCATACAATGAAATGCGTATCCAATTCGCATTCCGTGACTGGGACCAACTTCTTATTCTTGAAAACTCTGCCCTTGCCACCGAACAACGTGTTAACCCAACTGCAACCGACTTTGGAGGTGCTCCAGTTATCGGAAACACTCAAGTTTGGGCTAACTACGCTATTGTTTCCAATGATGAACGTAAACGTATGGCTTGCGCCCCACGTGACATCCTCATTGAACAAGTTCAAACCGCTCCCCGTCAATCTTTCACACCAGCAACCACAGCCCAACAAAACTTCGACGTCCGTTTCTCCAATGCCATCAAAGTTCTTTTCTTCTCTGTACGTAACACTACATGGAAGTCTGAATGGTCTAACTACACTACCGCATCCCCAGTTGACGACAGTAACATGGTCACATACAACCCAGATGGTTCAGCCGATCCAATCCTTCAAACATCCCTCATCTACGAAAACACCAACCGTCTCGCACAAATGGGCTCCGACTACTTCTCTCTTGTTAACCCATACTTCCACGCACCAACTATTCCCCTTGAAACTGGTTATCACAGTTATTCCTATTCTCTTGACTTTATCTGTCTTGACCCAATGGGATCCACTAACTATGGTAAACTTACCAATGTTTCCATCGTCCCAGAAGCATCCGCTGCTGCTATCACCGCAGCAAGTGGTGGTGGTGCCGCATCCTCCGGTGCTAACTACAACCAAACATACGAATTCATTATCACCGCTGTTAACAACAATATCATCCGTATCAGTGGAGGTGCCTTGGGTTTCCCAGTTTTGTAGATGGTCCACCAAAAAATCAAATTCAACACAAAAATATACATTTTATACTCCAAAAAGTATAAAATGTGAATTTATAACGGCTCCAAAATTAAATATGATTTATAGATATAAATACTAAATTAAAAATAAATGCCAAATACTAAACTTAAGCCAGAAACAATCGAAAAAATTAACGAATTAATGACTAAAAATAATTGTACTAATTGGGAAAGAGATGAAAATGATCCTAGATATATTACCTATATTTGTCATTGCGGAAATTCAGGAAGACATTTGAAACAAGGTATTTTTAGAAATAATTGGAAAGGGTGTGCTCAATGTTCAACTAAAACTGTTTCAGATGATTGCTCTAATAAAGTCAAAGAAATACTCAATAAAAATGGTTATGAACTAATTAGTATTGACAAAGGAAGAAAAGTACATTATAAATGTGAACATGATATTTTTAGCACATATACCACTAATCTTACTAAGAAAGATACAGTTTGGAAAGGCTCTTGTTCAATATGTAAATATCATGAAGAAAGAGAAGAAGAAATCTTACCTATAGTAGAAGAAGTTATAAATAATTCTGAGATTCTTTTAGAAAAAGGAGATTGGTATGGTGGTAAAGTAGGTGGATCAATCACGGAAACAAAAACATCATTTAAGGTACAATTTAAATCTGAAGAAGCACAAACGAAATCATTTAATAAAGATCGTTTTGGTACTGATAAAGCAAAAATATTAGCAGAAAAATATAAAATAGAAGAATCAAAAAGAGCTGGTATAACTAAAAATTGTATTAGGGATGTTAGAGTTATCTCACATCCACATTTAAAAACGGGTTATACATATAAGGAAGTAATGTTGAAAGATGATAAATTTACAATGATAGAAAATGATAATATAGAGTTAGTAATTCAAAATAACTTAAATTTATATGTCCCCAAAGATAGAAAAACTAGTTATGTTAATATCTTTTCTAATAAATATACAAAGCGTTTACATACAGTATTATACCCGGAATTTTCAGAAGTAGATCATATTGATAGAAATGGTTTAAACAATTTAAAGTACAACGTTAGAGATGGTGGAGGGCGTGTAAATAATAGTAACAAATCTAAACAAACAAATAATACTTCTGGTACAACAGGTGTAAGATTTGAAGGAGGTACAAAAGCAAGATGGAAAGCTTCTTGGGTAGATAAAGAAACTGGTAATAGAAAAAGTAAATCTTTTAGTATTACTAAATACGGAGAAGAACAAGCTAAACAAAGAGCTATTAATTGTAGAATAGAGAATGCACCAAAACCTGATGATTTAAATATGTAAATAAAATCAAATTCAACACAAAAATATACATTTTATACTCCAAAAAGTATAAAATGCGAATTTATTAAGACTTTCTTCTAAATAACAAAATTTTTATTATTTTTAAATTATGCACAAGTAAAGGAATAGCAACCAACACAGATATCTTCGATGCTTTAAATAAAGTCATAACCGCATAGATTCTTGAAGCTAAATACACTAACCCGTAATAAAAATCATGTAAATATAAAAAACCTGTTCCATTAAAAAGCCCTCTTATATTTAAACAAGCGGATCCATAGGTTAATGCTAAAATATTAGGTTTTAAATTCTCCTTTTCTTCTTCTGGTAACATGAGTAAACCAGTCATAAGAATTGATATAGATGCTAAATGATGAAATAAAAGTCTATGAAATGTACCTTCACGCAAAAACCAAGCAAAGTCAGCGATATAATACGAAGCTGTAGTTAAATATAACGTGTTGGTAGAGCAAAAGTAATTAACAACTGGAATAATTGCAAGTTCATGAAATATACTTAAAAGCCAAGATGACATAGGCCAATTTTTTACTGGTTTTATTTTTAATAATACATCAAATACTCCCTCAAAACCAATACGTGAAAGAGCGTAATATGATACAGTTCTTGTAAGTAATGGTAAATCTAAACTATAAATATTCATTTATTATATATTTTTTTATGTATATATTATTATAAATTTAGATTATTTTATTCAATTGAATATCTGTTTCTAAGGTAGATACTCTAGTATAAATACGATTTTATAATATTTTATTTATTAATAAAATATAGATTTTAATAAGAATTTATTATTTAACTATAATAAAATGGATGATAGTTTTGAAATTGTTGACCCTGATCAACCGATGGCTTTACAAGGTTTCGAAGATAATTTTAAGGGAAGACAGGAACTAGTAGGAAAATTATGTCAATACTTAAAACAAATGTTAAATGAGCAAATTGAAAGATATTGTAACGAATTACAGAATTGCGTAGAAGATAAAAGAAGTATATTATCTTTATTTTATACATATAATACTATTCCTCTTAGCGAAGAAGAAATAATAAAAAGGGCTCAAAGTTCCTTTGAAGTTCCTCAAGAATCTATAGAAAATTTAATTGGAAGTTTTCATGAAAGATGTACAAGTAAATTACCATTTATACAAAATAATATAAATTTATTACAAGCTAATGGTGCTTCAGAAGATGTTGTAGATTATGCTAAAAATCTTTTAGCTAATATACAACAAACAGATTTATTGCTTATTGCTAATTTGAGAAACACAGCAACATGGAGAGATGTACTAGTTATAAATGAGGATGGAACAGAAAGTGATCATATGTAATAATTAGTACCAAATATTTTATCCATTAAACCTATACTACCGTAATTATATTTAAAATATTGATGATGTATATCATGCTCCTCTCCACCAAGAATATAGTATCCACTGTGAGACCCACCTGTTGATAATAATGCGAAACATACCCACATACAAAAAGTGTATATATGACAATTAGTTAAAAAAGGACCTAAAATGACACCAAGTAAGTTACCAATTGCGAATTCTATTGGGTGCGCAAACATACAAGCAGAAGCAACAGGGTATTTATATTTATGGTGTAATTTATGTATATTTTTATATAAGAAATCAGTATGAAATAAAAGATGTGTTATGTAGAACCATATTTCCACAAATAAAATACAACCCACAAAACATAAAATTTCATTACTTAAAATTATATTTGTATCTTCAGATTTTATGTAAAAATATGAGTCTTTTTTATTTAATTGCTTCCATATAGGAATTGTAACTAGAGGTGTTATAAATATTAAATTAAATAAAGATAAAGATATTGATTGTATATATTCTTTTGAATTCAAATATTTGGGTTGTATCTTATATTTTCGATTATAATTAGAATATAAATCGAAAATTACTCCTACTGAACTTATTGTTGTATATCCTAACACAGCACTAAGATAAACCTTTATAAATCCATTGTCAATACTTAAATATTGAGAATCAATATTAGTATTATTATAAATTAATTTTGTTTGAAAATAAGATAATATTAAATAAAAAATATTAGACAAAAGTGTGTAGCTCATTTTATTTAATGAAATTATGAACTTAAATATTTAAATAAATTTTTATTTAAGTATAATAAATTATGAATATTAATCCTAACCAAATTATATCCAGTATTGGTTTAATCTTTCTTTTTCTTAGTTTAATTTTCGCAATTATATCTGCTATTGATGTTAAAACTCCTGATAAACTCAATTTGACTGATACAAAAACATTAAATACATATTTTAGTGCGTATAAAATGAATAATTTAGCATTAACATTTGCTGTAATTGGAGGCGCCTTACTTATCGCTTATAAATAAATTTATTTTAACCATTTTCTAATTGTATTATCTGAAACACCATATTTTTTACCTATAGATACGTATGATGTTTCCTCAAGTTCTTTCTTTAAAATTTCTTTAGAAGGTCTATCTTTAACTTTCCTAGAATTTTCACCTCTTATCTTTGAAGCACATTTTTTACATCTTGTAGATCTTGCAGACTTTTTACCACTACAGTCAGGGCATATTTCTCTGTTAATCTCTAAATCTTTATCTAATAAAATCATTGATGAATCAATGATATTTTTTTCAATAACCTCTTCTTTTATTGTATTATTTTTACCACAAAAGGTATTAGTTTGACTATGACAGTTAGGACATAATATTCTTATATTCTCTATTCTATTATCACTATGTTTTCCATTGATATGGTCTATTTGCAAAACAATAGCTTTACCATTCCAAATATTTCCTAGACCACATTCACTACATTTATCTTCTAATATATTAGCTTGTATTAATTTCTTTTTAATTCTTTGACCATTACTAAAATCACTATTTTCGATTAAAATTTGTTCTAATGGAATATAATTAATAGCACATTCAGGCCTGATGTTATTTTTAGCCCATGATTTTCCTTTAAAATGAGAAATATCTATTTTATCTTCTTCTATTCTAGCTTTTATAGTTCTACGGTTTCCAGACTGATTATAATATTTTTTTACAAGTTGGTTATAACTAATTGATGCTTTAACATCTTTTTCAAAATCTTCTTTAGGTATTTTCCAAATAAAACTTCTTTTTTGTGGCATAAGCTTTTGTAATACAAGTTCAATATACTTAAATTATTTTAAATTTATTTTATAATTTAAAGATATATTGTTATATAATAAAAGCTAGTGTGCCCGAGTGGTATAAGGGGAATCATTTAAGCTGATTTGGCTACGGCCGCGTGGGTTCGAACCCCACCGCTAGCATTTTCCAAACCTGGTTTGGTTTGGAAAATGAAATAAGAACCTGTAATATTTTTATATTACAGGTTCGTTAGCTCAGTTGGTAGAGCACCCGGCTGTTAACCGGTAGGTCGCAGGTTCGAGCCCTGCACGGACCGTCTATCTAAATAATTTATATTCAGATAGACTAATTAACTTGTTGTGACATTTAGAATGAAATCTATTTCTAGTGCTTTAGAATGAAATAATTTGTATAATTTAAAATAATTAACATCGGTTATTTTATTTTCAATAAAATCACTGATCATTTTTTGGAAATTGAATGTTTTTATAATGTAATCTGATATTTTCTTTGTATTAATATTTCCATCAACAATACCAAATGATTTCATTAATAATTCTTCCTTTGTCCAATCAGATTTATCGTCAACAACACATGTATTCATACTTGGGGTATAATTAGGTGGACAAACTGAATTATCCCACATACAACTATTTCCTGACACTGTAAAAGAAGTATCATCTACCCAAGGACACTTCTGATAATTTACACCTTTATAACTAGTTGAATTATCACAAATTGTATCACATTTTTCTGAATATTTAGTTTTGAAATAGTGTGTATATTTCTTACATTCGTGATCTTTACTTGGTTTACAATCTTTAGTTTCTATATCAGCAGGTTGAGAACATATATATCCGCTTCCATGTCTTATATAAGGTTCTGGACAAGTATATTTATCTTTTTCTGATACATGTACATTTACTATGTCGAATTGGAAATTTTCAACATTAAATTTCAGGTCAGTAAAATTTAAAAATATACCTCCTGTAGTTGTTTTTATACCAAATATTGAATTATCTTTGATATTATTTGTAAATTTTACCTCACAATTAGATTTACATGATATGCCAATATTTATACTAAATACAATTGTCATATTCAAAATTACATTATCTTTATCATCACTAACAGAAAGATTAAGTGCTAGATTAGGAATTTTAATGTAGTAAGAGATTTGTATATCTTTATAATCTAAAGTTGGTACAATACTTTCAAATTTAATATGAGGAATAAATGCATTATCAATATCTATATTAATATTATCATGGTCTGATGTTATACTTAAACTGTCAAATACTAATTTATAATTAGAAACTAAAGGAATTGTAGGAATTTTATCTAAAGGTATATTTTCAAATTTACCATCTTTAATCATTTCAATCAAATAATTCCTCAATAGAGTAACAATAGTTTCTTTAGGATTCAAAAACAATTTTATTAAACTAAATTTAGAAGAATCGTCTATTCCTTCGTAAGTAATTTTACCCACACTCTTAGATACATATGTTTTTGGTTTTTTATCTTTTTTGACTAGTAAATTTCCTAATTTACTATTAATACTATCCACAGTATTATTATTAAATTGAAAAGCCTGTTTTTTGCTATTACATAATACATATAGTGTTAATAAAAATACACCAATGATTGCTATCGTCAAAAAAACAGCATAAATAACATTTGGATTTAAATTCATTTATAATTTAGCTATATAATAGTTTAATTATATTTTTACTATTTAAAATTTGTTTGCTATTGTATTGAGGTTTATTATAAACTATATGCGTTGCCAATTCGTATAATAATTTCTGATTAAACTGTGATAATGAAAGAAAGAAATCTTTATTCATATCTAGACAAAATCTAATAACTTTATTTGATTCGTTATCTTCAAAAAACAGTTTATTTATATCATTTAATTCACTTATACTATTTATTAAAGATATACTAGTTAACTTTACATTATTTTTTAATTGGTAATCAATTAAATTATTCAAGATTTGTGCACATATTACTTCTATAATAGTAGTAAAAACAACTGAACTGATTAAGTCCTTTCCATCTTCTATATCATCTTCGTCACCGAAACCTAAAAGCATTGCAGAAGTTCTAACACTTAGAGAACCATCGTAAAGATTTTGTGCTTCTGTATATGTACTTACTGGTTTTTCTTCTTCTGTTTTAGTGCTGCTAAAAGCATGAACTCTGTTCATGAAATGTTGTAAATTTTCAGTTAAAATTTCTGAAATCCATTTGTTGAAAGATTCTGATGTATTTTTAAAACCAAATTCTATTTGCACTGGTTTGCTTTTAGTTGGTCCTTCTAAAAACCGCTCATCGTATTCTTCACTATAGAAGAATTTATCCATAGCAGGATCTTCTTCATTATTAAATTCTTCTATAAGGTTTGGTAAAATATTTTGAACTAGTTTCCTTAATAAATTACCTACGTCTGTTGGTAATTCTAATAAAAAAAATTGCTTTACAGTTTTATGTTTAATTTTAAATAATAATAAAGCATCATAAATATCTTTATATTCTTTTATAGAGTAATCCATTTATTTATTAATATTAATAAATAAATGGAATTTTATTTTGTGAAACATAATGCTTCTGATAAAGGATTTGATACTTTTTCTAATGTAAAAACTTTAGTCCAATTATGAAAATTTTCTATCCTATTTTGAGTATAAAAATCTTTCCCTATTATTTCTTCAAATAAGAGAAAAATTGCTCCTTCTTTCTTATATCTAAAGAATAGTTTTTCTTTAAAATCTTCTTGTGTAATTATTTTATTTATATATTCAAATCTTATCCACACTGGATATGGTAAAATGAATGCCATATTCAAGCTATAAAATAGTAATACTACTGAATTTTCATTTTCTATATAGGGTTTCATATAACTCGTATATTGAGTCAAAGAAGGTTGCCTCTGATCATGAAATTCTACTACCATCGTTACATAACTACTTATATCATATATTTTTTTACATTTGTTACAAAGTTTTCTCTTACTTTCTTCATCACATAAAAAGCATGTTTTATTCATTACGAAACCAATTTTCGTAAAAATTGATTTAAAGTCAAATTTATTTTAAGTATTTTTTTTATCCTAATATAAATAAATAAAGATTTAAAAATGAACCCACAAGGTGAATATTGTACTAAAGAAGTTAAGGCTTTTAAAGCTGATCGTAAACGTCAGCGTCCACCTTATAAAGCAGCCAATTGTTTAGGAACTGGTCCCCACAGAGCTAATAATAAGGATTGGATTGCTGTTAGAGCCGTAGATGGAAGAGTCTTCTGGCAAGAACACTTTCCAGGAACCAGCTTTGTCCCATCACCCACAGCCGAAGCAGCAGGAGCCCCTCCACCAGGTGCTACATCAGGCTCCGCCCCAACGGATTTTAGTGGTGTAAGTGTTTCCGAATATATCGTTGATTCAGCAGGATCTTTAGGAACTTCAGGATCTTCAGCACCTGTTTCTGCCTCAGGTCTATTTTCTTCAATGCCCACATCTAGTGGTGTTTCTGCTGATTCTATCTCCATGGTAAGTGCAGGAGGTACTAGATCCAGAGTTTGTCCAGACGGTTGGGCCCGTCACAGGAAAACTGGTAGGTGCCGCAAAAAATCATGTGGCGAAGGAAGAGTTCGTGACAGGAGAAGTGGTAGATGCAAAAAGAAACTTGGTCCTTGTAAACCAGGATTTGTTAGAAGTAGAAAGAAACCCCGTCATTGTAAACGTTCTCCTTGTAGATCAGGCCAAGTTAGAGATAAAGCTACCAAGGAATGCAGGAAAAGTCTAAGGCCAAGGAGATCCCCTGCCAGGAAATCTAGATCCAAACTTTCAAGGAAATACCAAGGACATTGCAAATACGGTCGTTATAAATCTGGTTACTGCAAACCAAAATCAGCCAAAAAATCCCGTCGTAGGAGGTCTGCCAAGAAAAGCCGCTCCCGTCGTCGCAAGTCATGCAAACCTAGCCAAGTTAGAAGCCGCTCAACTGGCAGGTGCCGTCGTAGGTCATGCAAAAAAGGACAAGTAAGAGATCAAAAATCTAAAAGGTGCAGGAAAAGCAGGAAGAATAGCAGAAGGAGAAGATCCAGGTCCAGGAGATAAATAATATCTCATTCAAAATTTTAATATAAATGTGTACTAAAACATTTATATTGCTAAACAACTTAATTCTTTACTAAATTCACTATTATCTTGCTCCATACCTTGTATATCTTGATAATGATTGGTGTAAGTCATAAATATTTCATTATCACCGTCTTTCATATTATCCCATGCTATTTTGTGAGAAGTTTGTTTAATGTCTCCATCTAAAATAGCTTTTGTAAGTTTTGTAGCTCTGACATCTTTTTGAATTTTCCCATCACCAGATTTATATTGAAATATTTGACGAGATGGATCCGTACAAACATACATTAGCTTGCCATTCTCATCCTTTAAAATATTATTGTAAGCAAATTGGGCAACTCCTTTTTGACCTAATGTAAGATGATCATGAGAGAAAGCTGATTGAATAGCTGTCTGAATACTTTCCTTAGATAAATCTAAAGGTGTTGTTATCAAAATTTTATTATTGTTGTTGTTCTGAATTTTTGGCTGCTTTGCTATTTCTTCTACCGTAGCCATTGAACGTTCGTCACGTTCACGGAGGATACGTAACTCAGTTTCGTAGGCTATGGTCTTTAATTCATCTCGTAACTCATCATTTTCAGATTTTAATTTAGCAATTTCATTTTCTTGGTCTGTATTATTTTTCATTAATTTCTCTATTTCAAATTTATACTTTTCTATACATAAAGGAATATGCCTGGATAAATGAGATTTTTGGGAAAATTTTTTAGTACAATATTCACAATTAAAAGTTCTAAGTTCTATTTTATCAGAATTTTCTCCATGTATTTTTTCTTGAATTTCAAGACAATATTTAGCGGTACGTTGATGTTTTACTAGATTTCCTTTCGTAGTATAATCTTTTTTACAATATTCACATCGATTTGCCATTTATTTATCAACTATCTTAGTTTTAAATCTTTTTTCCTATTGAAGAAGAAAATATAAATAATTAGGAAAAAAGAAGATTATATATTTATAAATATATAAATATACGTTTTAGAAGAAATATATATATGTAAATATATAATCTCCAAAAAAAAGAAGTATCACTTTTCTGATAACATACTAAACTTAATCAAGAAAAATTTATTTTTTTGGAAAAGATTTTCTGCGCACATTTTGGATGTGTGTTGAGATAAATTTCCAATGTTTAGAATTTGAAAATATAAAATTTTTAAAGTACTTAGAAAAAGTATCTACTTTAAAAATTCAAAACAGTTTTTAATTGTATCTATAAAAAATTCTATATTTTTATCTTTTGGTAAAATGAATCTTTCTCTATTTGCTTGTTCTCTGTATTCATTTAATTTTTTAAAAACAAAAGGTTCCATGGCATTCATAGCTTCTTCATCTTCACAATCTAGATAGTAAATAACTTCATGTTCATCTGATTTATTATATGTAGAAAGTCTGTTTGTAAGATTTTTGGCTTTACCTAGTATGTATCTTCTATCATTTTTTAAAGATGAAGTTGTTAAGATGTAAATAACATTAGAGCAGTCATATTGTTTTCTTGGTTGTTTCTTGACGTATTTTTTAACCATATTAGTTATAACTTCATTTTTTTGTTCAATGGCTTTAATTGCTATGTTATGAAGGAGCTCTTCAATAGGTTTGTTTTCTCTTAACACTCTTAATTCAGTTTCATATTCTACAGTTTTAAGTTTATCTTGTAATTCATTATTTAGAATAATAAGATTCTCTATTTTCAATTTTAGTTGTGCATTCTCTGTATTTTTTGAAGAAATAATTTCTAAATGCTCTTTCCTTGTATTCTCAACTACAAAATTGTATCTAGAAGAACAAGATATTTTATGGCATTCTAATCTATGTTTACTAGAAAAATCTTTATTGCATAAATCACAAGTATATTGAGTAGTTACTATATTTTCACATTGCTCTTTTTGAATTTTTATACAATACTTAGCTGTTTTTTGATGCTTAGCTAAATTTCCTGATGATGAAAAATCTTTTTTACAATATTCGCAAGTTATATTCATTTAATATAAATATATTTGTTTTTAAATTATTAACTTTAATGTTAAAAAATAAATATTTTCCACATAAATGTAAAATATGGATATAATAATAGTTATTACGAGCAATTTCTTGTTCCAAGTATCAAAAAAAGTGATAAACTTAGTCTAAGCGCTTACAGAGTAATTAATAAATGCGGTTTAAACCACCATATATAGATATTTTGAGACGTTTAATTGTATCTGAGGCTACTAAAAGCAATTATATTGGAGAGAATGTTAGTAAAGCATCTCATATGATTGGAGCTGCACGATGCGCACAAATGAAATGGTTAGATAACGAAATAGTTGTAGCCTGTTTATTTCACGATGTCGGTCATTTGTTAGCGCCTGATGATACCGGAGGATATGGAGTTGCAAATCATGCTCAGCTTGGAGCGGGACTACTTTGTGCGCTACAGTTTTCCCCTAGAATATGCGATGCTGTTTTCCATCACGTTAATGCGAAAAGATACATAGTTGGAACGGATCCATTATATGTACTTAGTCCAGCCAGTAAAGAAACTCTGAAATTTCAAGGAGGACCTATGGTTTGTGCAAAAGACCGATATAACTTTAAAAATAATCCTGCCTTTGATGACGCTATGGCAGTTCGAGATTGTGATGACACAAGTAAAATTGTTAATTTAGATAAGCAAGAAGTTGCAGATATTTTTGATGAACTTACTCCAATAATAATTGAAGTAATATTATCTCCACGAGCAGAAATATACATTTTAAAATAATTTAGAGTCTAGTTATTCTAAAAATTTACTATTTTCATAAATTTTAAAAATTATTTTTTAAAATTTATGAAAATAGAATTTATAAATATAAATGAACACAGATCTGGAAATATTTAATCTTATTGATCTTGAGAAAAAAAGGCAACATGATAGTTTGGAAATGGTGGCTAGCGAAAATTACACATCTGAAGCAGTAAGAGCTGCACAAGGGTCGATATTAACAAATAAATATGCAGAAGGATATCCTAACAAAAGATATTATGGTGGGTGTGAAGTTGTTGATAAAATAGAGCAAATAGCGATAGATAGAGCTAAAAAGCTTTTTAATGCCAATTGGGCGAATGTTCAACCGCATTCTGGTTCTCAGGCTAATCAAGCTGTTTTCTTAAGTTTATTAAAACCTGGTGATACTATTTTAGGATTAGACTTATCTCATGGTGGTCATTTAACTCACGGTTCTAAGGTAAATTTTAGTGGAAAAATTTATAATTCAGTATTTTATCATCTTGACAAAGAAACTAATTTAATCAATATGGATAGTGTAAAAGAGATTGCTTTAGAACATAAACCTAAACTTATAATCTGTGGTTATTCTGCTTATCCAAGAGAAATAGATTTTGAGAGGTTTAAAGAAATCGCAGATTTAGTTGATGCTTATTTATTAGCCGATATTTCTCATATTTCGGGTTTTGTAGCTTCCGAAATTTTCAAAAATCCATTAGAGTATTGTGATGTTGTAACCTCTACTACTCATAAAACTTTACGTGGTCCAAGAGGAGGAATAATTTTATCTAATAATCTCGAATTGGGTAAAAAATTAGATAAAGCAATTTTTCCTGGTATACAAGGAGGTCCGCTTGAACATGTGATAGCTGCAAAGGCTGTAGCCTTTGGTGAAGCTTTACAACCATCATATAGACAATATTGTCTTAATGTAATAGAAAATGCGAGAATCTTATGTAATTCTTTGAAAAGAAATGGATTAAATGTAGTTACAGATGGCACTGATTCGCATATAATTTTGGTCGATTTACGTAATATAAATAAAACGGGAAAAGAAGCGCAAAATATACTTAATTCTATAAAAATATCTTGTAATAAAAATACAGTACCTTTTGATGATAAATCTCCGTTTATAACTAGTGGAATACGTTTAGGGACATGTGCGTTGACAACTAGAGGTTTACAAAAAAAGGATTTTGAAGTAATAGGAAATTTAATAGCTAAAGTATTAACAGATGAATTTTTTAATAAAAATATTACAGTTTATACAACAATGGTACAAAATTTATGCGAAATGAATCCAATAAGATAAAGATTATAGATATATAGTAACATTAGTTTTTTATAAAAATATTATACAATATTTCTATAATATTATAATCACATGTACATAAAATCGGGTGGTTTAACAATAATTTCATCTGTTTTTGTTGAATTTTTAACTAACCCTTTGATTCCATTTTCTAAATCTTCTGATGTAAGAATAAATTTATGTATATTATCTAGTCCAATAACTCTTTTAGAGTGAGCTATTTTACATTTAGTAATAAAATTTACTATATCTCTACCAGAATTAGAAAAAAATGGTTTGTTCTTCTCGATTATTAAAATAATTTGTTCTTTATCAATTCCCAAGTCCCAATTAATTTTTAAAATTTTTCTAATGAATATTTCTGCTAGATCAGACGAAGAATATTCATCAATTTTATGAGTCCATTGAAATCTACTTTCTAATCCCTCATTAACACTAAAAAAACATTTTTTAATATCATTTTCATATCCTGCAACGATACAACAAAAATCATCTGTATGTTCAGATAAAAAGCTGACTATAGTATCTATTGCTTCTTTTGAAAAAGAATCCTTATCATCTTGTCCTGACCCTAGTGAATAGACTTCATCTATAAAGAGTATACCACCTAAACAAGAGTTTAACAATTTTTGAGTTTTAATAGAAGTCTGTCCTAAATAACCAGCTACGAAATCTTCTCGGTGTGCTATCTTGAAAGGTCCGTTTTTTGATAATACTTCAAGACCTTGATATATTCTAGCGAGAATCTTAGCTACTGTAGTTTTGCCTGTACCTGGAGGACCAGATAATACAGTATGTAAGTATTCATTATCAGAGTTCCTTTTATGCATTCCTTGTACATAATATAATATTTGTTCAAAAACTGTTTCTTTTAAACTTTCCATCCCAACAAGATTTTGTAATTCTTCTAAATAGGGTGTAATTCTCCATAACATAATAGTATTAATATTTTTGTAATACCTTATGGACCTTCCTATTTCTATTAAATCTTCTAAAGAGTTTATTGGAGGTGTATCTTTTAAAATAAGACGTGGTTTACGTCTTTTACAAGAGGAATCTTTTTCTTCCATTACTCTTAACCGTTTATTAGTAGACATATTTTATTTATTTAAAATTATAAATCTTTATATTCATTGTTATTTAAAAATTGAAAAAAAAATTATTATTAATCTTAAATTATTAAATGACTTCATCAATGTTAGAAACTCAATGGGAAATTGGTTCTCATCTTCCTTATAATGGAAAAATATCGGACGTTGTATTAATGGGAATTGAGCATGGTATGTATACTATTCAATTTTTTATGGGTGATCCTAAGGCAGCATGGAAGAGAGATAAAATATTGGATTCTGATATAGAACTGTCAAAAAACTTGATGAATAAATTTCCAATAAATTTTTTTAGTCATTATCCTTTTTGTGCTAATTTAGCTGGAAAAGCTACTAAGGGATGTTTGGTGTGGAATGGTGATGTTTCTATAGATAATAAGGTTAGGGGTGTGCTTAGAGCTTTGGAATACGAATTGGATATAGTATCTAAGTTTAAAACTAGTACTAATAAAGCAGGGGTAATAATTCACCCAGGTTCTAATGTCAATAGGGAGCTTGGTCATTGGAAAGTGTCAGAAACTATAAATAAAATAAATTTCCCTAATTCTGATTCTTATTTACTTTTAGAAAATTGCGCTGGGGAAGGAAACAAACTTTGCCGGACAATTTCTGAGCTGGCATTGGTTTTGAATAACATAGAAGAGAAAAAAGTGGCAAATGTAAAGGTTTGTATTGACACAGCTCATTTGTGGGGTCAAGGTGATTATAATTTGAGTTTAGTTGAGGAGATTGATCGTTTATTTGAAGAATTTGATTCTGAGATTGGTTTGGAGAATCTTCATTTGATTCATTTAAATGATGCAGGTGTTCCTCTTGGGGCAAAGAGGGATGTACATGCTTGTTTGGGTCAAGGTCATATATGGAAAGAAAGCTTTGACTCTCTTCATCATCTTCTAACAAAGTGTACGGAATATCAAATTCCTCTCGTTCTGGAGACGGATATATCAGATATGATAACCCTTGGCAAAATATGGAAAAATATTTAGTGATCTTTTCAATAAGTATCATTTTAGATTAAGTTAAATAAAACCTTAAAATAAATTTGAAATGGTATTTAAGAATAAAAATATAAATATAAAACTTATAATGACATCCATTACAGAACAACAGAAATCTACAGCAGAAGAGCTTGTTACAGAATCTGTCGACACTAAACAAACTACAATTACGGGTAATACCTTCACTAGGAATAAAGTAGAAAGTTTGGGTAACCGTGTGCGTATTACTGATACCGATGAGGAATCGGGACTAGAATTATATTGTTATGTTAAATGTGGTCCGGAAGATAGTAGTTTACTTAGGCAATGTCGTGGGGTAGTTTTTCATGAACAAAAGATTGTTATGAGAGCTTTTCCATATACTATTGAGTACAATCACCATAATGATGAGGAGATAGAAAGAGATATTTCTCCGATTTTTGAAAATTGTACCTTTTATGATGCTCACGAAGGAACACTGATTCGTATGTTTAATTTTGAAGGAAAGTGGTATACATCTACTCATCGTAAACTTAATGCATATAAAAGTAAATGGGCTTCCAAAGAATCATTCGGTGATGTATTTGCTAGGTCTCTGGAAAATGAATTCAATATGAACGAGAAATTTCGAAATTCCCTTCCTGAAGAAGGAGAAAGTACTCTAGCGCGTTTTCAATCAACTTTAGATGTAGAGAAACAATATATGTTTTTGGTTCTTAACACTGAAGATAATCGTATTGTTTGTCAGGCACCTGAAGAACCACGACTATATCATGTTGGTACATTTGTCGAAGGAAACTTGGTGCTAACTGAGGATATTAATATTAACTATCCTCGTAAACATAATTTTGCCAATATGGGAGAAGCTCATGATTATATTAATAATATTGATATTCGTGATCTTCAAGGGTTAATTATTTTTGCTCCAGATAATAAACAATATAAGATTCTGCATAAGGATTATCAACATTTGTTTAAAGCCCGTGGCAATGAACCAAGTATTAAATTTAGGTATTTACAAGTTAGGATGAATCAAGAATATGTGGATATGCTTTTACATCTTTACCCACACATGAAGGAAACCTTTGATAATTATGAAAACATGCTGTATGCAATTGCGAAGATGATTCATGCATCCTATGTAACTCGTCACATTAGAAATAAATGGTCTCAATTACCAACTGAAGAGTACAAGGTGGATAAAGCATGTCATAATTGGCATGAAGAGGATCATAAGAATAATAGGGTGAGACTAGAAAAAGTAGTAGAGGTTCTTAATCAACAATCTGCTACTGCTTTGAATAAAATGATTCGCCGCTATAATGAAGAAAACAAGAAGAAAAATGAAATTCAAAATACTATTCAAACTAGAAATAGGTCTAATTCATTTAATTTGAAAAGTCCTTTAATTAAAAATCAACCAGTTCCATCTCCTGTTATTGTACCTGCTGATACCTTAGAGCAAATGGAGAGTGTTAATATTTAAATTTAGTAATTAAAAAAAAAATTGATATTTATAACTTTGTAATAAGTTATAAATAAAGGATAATGAATACTGAAATATTGTTTATTGGAGATCCTCATATTCAAGTTAATAATATTCCTGAAGTAAATTTGCTTATAGAAAGACTTAAAGTTTTAGCTTTAGAAAAGAAACCTACCTTTATTGTAGTTGCTGGAGATGTCTTACATGATCATGAAAGACTTCATACAATGGCTTTAAATAAATCATATGAATTATTGGATATGTTGAGATTAATTTCACCAACGTATGTCTTAGTAGGTAATCATGATTATTGTTCTAACCAGCAATATCTTACTACAAACCATTGGATGAATGGGTTAAAAGAATGGAATAATATTTTTATAGTAGATAACGTTCTATTTAAAAATATTGATGATAAAAATTTTACTTTTGTGCCTTATGTACCTGTTGGAAGATTTCAGGAATGTTTAAATGATTCAGGTGAAGAATGGGAAACTAGTTCAATTATATTTGCTCATCAAGAATTTTTAGGTTGTAAAATGGGAGCGATAACATCAATAGAAGGAGATAAATGGGAGCTTGATTTTCCTGATGTAATTTCTGGTCATATTCATTCTAAACAGAGACCTCAACCCAATATTTTTTATCCAGGCTCATCATTACAAATAGCATTTGGTGAAAGTGAAAAAAATATAGTAGCTTATTTAAGTTTCATTGATAATGTAAATTACAATGTAGATGAAATTAATTTAAACTTACCACGTAAAAAATTAGTATATCTAGATGTGAAGGAAGTCGAAAGTTATGAACCAGAAAAAACTGAAGATAAAATCAAAATAACTTTATCAGGTGATCATGAGGAATTTAAAGCATTCAAGAAAAGTAAAAAGTACAAGAATTTAATATCTGAAAATATTAAAATTGTATTCAAACCTAAAAAAGATAAATCATCTGAACTTATAAATAAAGATAATAAGAATTTGGAAAGTATTGATTTTAAGGATATATTAAATTCTATTGTTTTAAAACAAAAAGATCCATACTTATTTCAAGTTTATGAACGTATTATTAATAATAATGAAACATCAGTTAAAGATGTATTTTTTATATAATGTAATATATGATATTAATCATATATTACGATTTAATTCATTTGTCAAATATTTTATTTTTCATTTCTGTATATCCAACTGAAAACATTTCAAGTTTAGTTTGTGTATTAATATTGAAATTAAAAAATTTAAATTCAAATTCGTGATTTATAGTTACAATATTAGTTTTAGATGAAACATTATCTATTTGTTCATTAGTACTTATAATTATGGGTATAAGAAGTAAATTATAAAAATAATCAAGAACAGATTCGTTTGTATCTTGAGTTTCTTTTTGTACACCGTTCAAATAGATTCCTATTACTTTTTTACCTATATTATTAGCATATCTTACAGGAAAATTATCTGAAACAGCGCCATCAATATAGAAACTATCTCCATATCTAAATTTATCAAATACTAAAGGTAAATTTGCTGACATTTTTAACGCTGTGATGCATGGTAAATGGGGATAATTTTCCCAGGACAAATATTCAGTTATTTGTTCAGTGTAATTATAAGTAACACATACTAGTGTTTTATCATACTTTTCTTTTATATCATTTAAGGTTGGTAAATAACCTATTTTTTCTATAGTTATTTTCTCTAAATGTTCTTGTAATGGATTAAAGGAGCATGCTCCTTTACCATTTGCCAAATTAACTAAACTATAATTTTGTAATGCTTCAAAAATTTGATTTGTACATAAATAAACTAGAAGTTCTATAGGTGTATATCCTATACAAAGCATATAAGAAATAATAGCTCCAGAGGATGTACCAACATAAATTTTAATATGTTCTAAAATATAATTATCTACCGCACATTGTAGCGCTCCTAGAGTTAATATAGTTTTATTAGACCCCCCAGATAAAACTAATGTATCATAATAAGTATTATCTAGTTCATGATTGTCCTTATTTTCATTTTCCATTTTTATATAAAAAGTAAATAGCTTTAAGTATTTAACAATCTAATACTTTTTTAATTAATAATATACAAACAATCAATAATATGACGATAGCTATTATATAAGGAGTTTTATCACTATTATAAAATTTTGAACATATAGGGCAATTAGCTATATGCTCTGCTACTTCTAAACAGCTTGGTGAATGATTAGGCATCTTATATTTATTATCTCTCGATTCATTATCGTCTTTTTTAGGTACCTCATATTCTTCCATAAACATAACCTGTTCATTATTCTGTTTTGGATTATGATTTTGATACTGTTGATGATTTGGATGTTGATGTTGATTTGGATGTTGATTTGGATGTTGTGGTTGATGAGAAACGGAATTCATTCCAGAATGAGAAGAGAGTTGATGATTGTTTCTTATATATTTTGCCACATTTGGTTGGTTAGGGTGATTTTCTTGTGGATGACCATTATGGCGTGATTCAATATCATCTAATTCAGGTAAAGAAGATATTGGCGTCGTTCTATGATGATAACTCATTTATCATAACAAAAAAACTTTCTAATTACATTTTAAAAAATGTAATTACAATTTATATTTATTTAACATTAGGTAATCTATATGGTTTACAGTCATCACATATACCTATTACAGAATTAACAACTTCATTACAAAACCAACATTTAAAGCCCCTTTTTCTTATTTTTTTTATAGTAATATCATTATTTATTTTATATTCTTGTACGTAAAGTTCAGTCGGTCGTTCTGCAACTTTCATTTATTAATGTAAATGTAAAAAAAATAATATTTATTCAATTTTAATATTAGAATAATATTCAATAGCCTTTGGATGTGCTTTAATGAGATTATAATCAATCCCTATAATACTCAAACCTTCTAAACTTTTTACACGTGACAATGCGACGTATGCTTGTCCAAATTCAAAAATGTTAGACAAATCCATTTCTACATATTCTAATGTGCTTCCTTGAACTTTATGGATAGATACTGCAAATGCTATTTTAAGTGGGATTTGTTTAATACGTAGGATTGGCTTACCATTTTCTTCTATTTCCCAAACATGATAATCTATAATTCTTTGTTGACCATTTAAAAATTTAACTACTGGAAAATCATCAATAAAATCTGTAATTACTCCTCTACTTCCGTTTGCTAGACCATTTCCTAAATCTAAATTAATTAGTAACATGACCTGTGCTCCTACACACAATTGTATTTCTTCACTAAAAATAGTATTTTTAAGAAATTTTTGTTTTAGGGCTGATGGTGAATCAGTTACTTTTATAACTACTAATTCCATTCTATATTCATAAAAATCACAATTACTTGCAGATAATAAATCTAATTCTTTTTCATTTAATTCATTTACTTGTTTATTAAGTGAAAACAACCTTGTAGGCTTTATACCAAACTCATTTTCTAACTTTTTATTGATACAGTTATTTAAAGTGTATTTTACTTCTTTATCTACTATTCCTAATCTTAATTTAGTTAATATATTTTGAAATTTATCATCACACTGTCTGAAAATTTTGTTAAGATAAATAGTATTAGTTATACAATTTTTCCAGGATTCAGCTTCAAAACAAAAATAACTAGCACCAATTGGAGGTAGTTGGCAAAAATCCCCTGAAACTATTAATTGAATTCCACCAAAATATTTATCATTACCTCTTATTATTCTTGCTAATTCTTCTAATTTATCAAATAATTCTGGTTTTAGCATACTTATTTCATCAATAATCAAACAATACAATTCTTTCCATCTTTTTACTAACCAACCAAATTTAATAATTTTTTTATATAAAATTTCTATTTCAGCATCTCCAAACCCAATTCCTAAATAAGAATGTAACGTGGTTCCATTTATGAGTAAAGCAGATGTACCGGTAGTAGACGTTACTCCTATTTTAATATAATTTTTAAAGTTTTGAACAAAAAGCTTTATTAAATATGTTTTACCAGAACCAGCTGATCCTGTTAAAAACACATTTTCTCCTTTTGACATTGCACTGTATGCTGGTATTTGGGAATTTTTAAGTTCTTTGGGAATTATTGATGACATTTTTTTAAATAATTCTATAGTTTCAAAATCCATTTTAATTTTATTTTTAAATTTCATAAATCAATTATAATGCATTGATTTAACTGATACATTACATGAATATAATTTATACGCTTCTTCATATGACATTATAGGTTTATTATACCTTACATTTACTTCATTGTGAAAATCCACAAAGAAATTAAATAATTTATCTCTTGAACTTACTATATCATCTAAATTTTTCTGATTTTTTTGAATAAAAGAAGTAGCGTGATCAGAACATTTTTCGCAAGGTATCATTACCTCCATTCCATAAATAAACTGTTTCATTCTTTGTTTACATATATTATTAGCATGTAAGGGATAACTAATAGCTCCATTGTGTAATGTGAACCAAAAAGAAGGTCCCCAAACTTCAGGATCTTTAGGATTCATGTAATCTTTATTATCCCATTCTATATTTAGTTTTGACTTTTTAGGAGCAGTGTCTACAAGATTAGGTTCAACAAATTTGAAGTTTTCTAAAAGGGAAGTGGTAGGATAAAAATTCTCTTTTTTAAGATTAATAGATTCTGTTTGATTACATCTATTTATAAAATCACTACTTTTGTAATATGACATTTATTACAAAAGAGTATTATATTTTTTTAACTTATTCTTCATCTTCCCCATCTTCTTCAAATACTAAAATATTAAGTGTAAAATCTTTTTCAATTTTTTTATACTTTTCTTCTTGGTATATACCTTCAGCATTATCACATATATGGTTTTTCTTTACATATTCTTCTAATTTATCAAAATTAGGGTGTCCACAGTAAGGAATGTTCAAAATATTATAATCTTCAAATTCGATAAATAGTTCGCGAACTCTGTTATGATTTAGAATAGAAATATCTATATTAGTTTTTTCATTAAAATTTTCTATATTTTTGAATTGTGTTATATGTTTGAATGATGTTTTACTACCAATTTTAGGAATGTTATTATTGTAATCTGTACCACACATAATACAAAAATCTAAAAATTCTTCTTCGTTAAAATCTAACCTTTCTAATAAATAATCTTTTTTGATTCTTATACAAGTATCATTAGTAGTATCGATTTTACTTAAAAAATTTGGTGTTCCATAAGCCATGACATCAGTATCTTCAGATAAGACAGCATCTACCAATCCATCTATATTTAGTTTTGCGCACATTTTTTCAGCTTCCCATGGAGCAGTATAATATGGTATATCTAATAGATTAAAAAGTTCTTTAATACTTTCGTAGTCTTCAGGATATATTTGATATAATTGTGACTTTTTCTGTTTTATTTTCTCTTCAACCCAGTTTATATCAAAATTATTACTTAAAAGTGATGGTTTCGATTTCCTACTATTATATAGTTTAAGTAAAGATTGATTGATTACACCTGTTTTATAATATTCTTCTAGGCTAGTTTCAAGCTCAAAAACATTTTTTTCTAATTTTGCTCTTTCTTGTTTTCTTTTTAATCTTTCTGCTTCTTTTTCTGGAGGAGATTTACCATCAAAAATAAATACACAGTGTATTTGATTTCTACGTAGTGAAGTAATTAATTTTATGAAATATTTTTTCCAATGGCCATCTCCACCTGTAGCTTTATATTTATTTATATAAAGAGAAATGTCGATTGCTATTTTTGAATATGCGTATTCAGATATATGAATTTCTTCAAATATTTCAGGACATTTTTCACGTAAAAATGAATTAAAAGAAGATTTGATTCCCATTTTTAAATTTTAATAAAATTATTTTTGTTGTTAATTCATTTTTATTTTTATTATATTAGATTTCTACTATATATATCGTGGTTTTATAGGAATAAAAATGCATAATAATAATAAAGTATTTGTATTTAAAGTAGTCATACATCAATTTAAAATGCCTATAAAAAATAATACTGTGAATTTAATTCGAGTCCCTCTTAAGGTAAAATCTATCAGTAAACAACAGGTTTTCCCTCGTATGCCTAGATTATATTTAGAATTAATTGAAAATAAAACAAAGATAAAACAAGATTTGATAAATAAAGAATATTTACCTAGTGAAATTAAAGAAGATAAATCAATTTCTAGGACTAATATAACTGAGAAAAATTTTGAAAATAATTTAGATAAAAAGTTGGATTCTATATTATCTGAATCTGACGATAGTGATTCAGACTTAGAGGAATTAGTTACCAAACCCAAAAAACAAAATTATTCCCCAGCATCTTCATTTAGTGAACTTTCTATAGAAGAGAAAAAGGAATCACCAGAAATAGCTCCTCCGGAAAATAAGAAGGATATTGATAATTATTCTAGTGATAGTTCTGATGATTTATCAGTTAGACTTAAAGAATTACTAGATGACAGCAGTTCAGATAGTTCTCCAAGTAGATCTGTTAAATCTAATTCTGTAAAATCAGATAAATATAGTAGACATAGAGATTTTAGTGGACATTCTGTTGTTAATCCATCTGCTCACGGAGATGCTCCAACCTTAGCTGAACTAGAGAGGAAAGGAGGGTATGTTCCTAAAAAGGAGTTTAGAGATTTAAATCAAAATAATTTTTCTGAACAGCAAGAAGATGATATGAAAAGAGAACTAATATTTAAGTTTGATCTCTTGAAAAAATCTTACCCTCAAGCCACTATTCCTGAATTTAGTATTCATACTGATCTGGGAACTTTACAGCAATCTTACGATGACACTGTTAGAAGGTTGTCTTTAGACTCATCTGTTGAAAATTATAAAACATATTTAATTTATGGATTTATGGGAGCAGAATTTATATTTGGTAATTTTCTGGGTTTTGACATGCAAGGTTTTACACAACAGCAAATAGTCTCTATGAATTCTTATGAAAAACTACTAATTGAGTTGGGAGAAAAGAGTTACGTGCCTTCAGGAAGCAAATGGCCTGTTGAATTAAGATTATTATTTATGATTATTATGAATGCTGCCTTCTTCTTAATATCTAAAATGATAATGAAAAAGACAGGTGCCAATCTAATGGGTATGATGAATAATATGACTGGTTCTAGTAGTACTAATATACCTAATTCTAATAATCAGCAAAAGAAAAGAAAAATGAAAGGACCCAATATTGATTTACAAGATATACCCAGTTTAGATGATTAATTTTTATTTAAAAAAGACTCAAATAAACTAAAATAATGTTGAAATTTCAATATATTTCTGATTTACATATTGAAGGAAATGAAGAAGATGTAAATCCATTAGATTTTGTTAATCCTAATTGTAATATTTTAATTATGGCAGGGGATATAGGTTCTCTTTATAAAATAAAGCAGTTATCTACTTTTTTAGAATCTATTTGTAAATATTACAAATTAGTAATTTATATTCCTGGGAATCATGAATGGTACACAGTACCTAGTTATAAACCATTGAGTTATAAAATTTTAGAACAGAGACTAGAACAATTAAATAAAGCTATTAGTAATTTATATGTATTAAATAGAAATAGTATAGTAATTGGTAAATATTGTATATGCGGTGCTACTCTTTGGACAAATCCTAATAGTACATTTAATAAATATATTGTTAGAATACATAATATTACTATAGATACGTATAAAAAATTACATAATAATGATTTAACCTATATAAAAAAAATAAAAGAATATTGTAATGTAAATAAGTTAAAATTAATTGTTGTAACTCATCATCCTCCTACTTTAAAAGTTTTAGAAGGAAACAAAAAATGTAAAAAATATCCTCATCTTTATGCTTCTAATTTAGAGTATTTATTAGAAAACAATATTATTAAAACATGGATTTGTGGACATACTCATAAAAATTTTAATTTAGTTATAAATAATTGCAATATTATTAGTAATCAAAAAGGTAAAAAGAAAGACAGAGTTATTGATTATTCTAGATCTAAAATATATGAAATCTAAAAAAAATTAAAAAATAATAAAATAAATTATCCTTATAATAAAATGTCATCAATAGACTTATTAAAAGCCACGAAGCCTAAAATGTTAGAAATTTGTAACCACTTTGACCTTCCTTGTCGTTCAAGTTGGAATAAAAGTAATCTACATGATTTAATTATAAAAAGTGTTGATAAAACTGCTCTTAGTAAAAAATTAGAAGAATTAGGAATAGCTTCTACTGCTGAAGCTGTAAGAATCCAAAAGCAAGGGGGGCCAGGTTGTGATAAACAAAACAGAAATGATGTTATTAATTTAGCGAAATCTGTAGGAATTACCAACAAAAAGATTTTAAATAGTAATCGTAAAATCATTTGTGATGCAATAGCGGCTCATCTTCAATCAGGTGGTGGTATACCAAGTCAACCAGTAGCTCCACCTTCCGCACCAACATTTGCTCCACCTCCAGCAGCAACATTTGCTCCACCTCCAGCAGCAACATATGTTCCACCTACAACATTTGCACCAACTGCAGATTCTCATATTTCATTAAAAGATAAATTGGCAAAATATGGAGTAACTAAAGGTTTTGGTAATTCTACACATCAAAAAGAGGCTCTTTTAGAATCATTAAAAACAACCGGAGGGTTTATAGAGTGTGATCCACCACATAATGAATGTGCAGATGGGTTAGTATGTAATATAAAAGATGGTGAACGTTCAAATTGTGTAACCCAAAAATACGCAGACGCATATGGGGAGACTAAAACGTTAGACCACACTGGTCGACCAGTAGTTACTAAAACTGGTTACCAACAAGCAATTATTAATGGTAAAAGAGTTATTGGTACTAAAGGGGCAATGGATAAATTAATGAGTAGATTAAAAAAGGGAAGTGGTGCAATGCCTACTTCAATGCCTAGATCTTCAATGCCTAGGTCTTCTATGCCTTCAGGTAGTCACTCTCATCCGTCCGGTCCAACTGCTATGCCAACAGCAGCTCCAACTGCTATGCCAACAGCAGCTCCAACTGCTATGTCATCGTGTAAAAACAGAGCGCACTATGAAATGAAAGGGGTTGCAGCAGAACAATTAGCAGGTCGTAATATTACAGCAGGAATGGGTAGAAGTAATGCTCAAAAAGTAGATTTACTTTGCGCATTAGATGAAACAAAACAAGTTCCATGTAGTAAACCAGACTACAGTTGTCCAGGGGATTTTGTTTGTGATGTAAATAATAATGATGGATATTGTGTCACCAAAGACTATGCAAATAAGTATTTTTCTGGAAATGAATTATATATTAATGGAAATAAAAAAGTTATTGGTACGATAAAAGCATTAAATAGCCTAAAAAGCAAATTAAAACAATCAAATATTCCATTCAGCGGGGCACCTTTTACCGTACCATCTTCCCACCCCCAACCTGCTCCTACATCATTCCCAACAGCACCTTTTGTTCCACCAGCAGCTGCTCCTACTACATTCCCCCAACCTTCTCCTACATTCCCCCAACCTTCTCCTACATTTCCCCAACCTTCTCCTACATACTCCTCTGGTCCTAGTGTAGCCCCCCAACCATCTCCTACTATATTCCCACCAGCTGCTTCTGGAGGAGTAATGGGTGATAAATTATCTGCTAAACAAGAAAAAATTGTAAAAGATTTTCTCGTTAAACGTAATTGTTTATTACAAGAATCTTTTGAGGAATTAGTTGAATTGATAAATGTTGATTGTATGGATCTTTTAAAAAGAGCTGAACCAATAACTTCAATGTCAATTAGAAAAAAGATTACTAAAGGAGAAATAGTTGATATAAACGAAAATGAAGAACAACAAGGTAATGATGCTTGTAGTATAACTCAAAAATCTATAGCACAAATGCTAGAATTATTACGCACTTCATCATTATCTACCCCTGTAGGAGATATTCCTCCTCCTGTAATTCCTCCTACAGAACCTTCTCCTTTTGTTCCACCAGCAGCACCTTTTGTTCCAACACAACCAACATCTATACCAGAAGTAGTTGATCCTGTTGTATCACCACCAGCGGCACAACCTTTTGAGCCTGTATCACCACCAGCACCTTTTGACTACCCAAAACCAAAACCACCATCACCACCAGTATCTGTTAGTCCAGAAGCGGGGCACGCTTCTGAAGCTGATATAGAACAAATTTTAGCCGCTATTCAGTCCGGTGACAGTTCCGTTCTTGATAGATTATCTGGTTCAAGAAGAGAAGTTCTAGATTGTTTAGGACTATTAGGATAAATATATTAAATAAAATATAACTAATATATTAGTTATATTTTATCTTGTTTTACACCAATGTATAAAATTGGTAATATTAATTAAATCTAAATATTCACATAATGCATAGCTATTATTACTAGTATACTTAATCATTGCTTGTTGAATCTCGTGAGCAATATTCTCTTCAAATAAATTATCAGTGGGTTTTGTATAATCAATATTGTTATTTTCATCATTTGGTGTTTCTTGTTTATAAATAGCTTCTCTAGCTAAATTTAATTCTCTGCTTGCTTTACCCATTTATTTATTATATAAATTAAACTTTAAACCATCTTATCTATATATTTAGATGAACAATGATAAATCAACGTTTCAAATCCATATTTAATTGAATCTTTATTCCATTTTATTTTATTCTTGGGGTAATTCTCGTTTACAATATTAATAATAATTTTATATAGCTCTTCTAATTGTATGTAATAGGTAGAAGCCCATTCTTCTCTTGAACTTCTTGTTGGGGAAGAAAAGGGAATATAGTTTGGTCGTACACAGGGTCTTGTATCTCTATAGTGCCTACCGCAAACACTACTTGGTGTGAGAAGTTTATATTTTTCATAAGATTCAATAAGTTTGTTATGGGATTCCTGTTCAGCATTTGATGTGGAGATATATTGTTCGTCGAATAAATCGGATAGCATATATTATCACTGATTAGTTTTTGTTTATTTATTGTTGTTTTTTTAAATCTATTTCTTCAACATAATCTAAATCTTTTAGTTCTTCTGATATTTCGTCGTCTAGATCTAGAATGCTATTATCTGAGTCTGAGTCAGAATCTAGTTCTACAAATCTCTCTTCTATTTCTTTTTCAAAAGATACCGACTTTGTATCTTTCTTAGGCTCTTCATCAATTAAAACTGGTTTTTTATGTTTAACTGTATTTTTTACCGGCATATTTTTTGATATTTTATTTGTAGATGATTTAGGTGGTAAACTTTTTGGTAATTTTTGTTGAGAGACATATTCTAATTGTTGACTTAATTTATTAATATTTTCAACTAATTGTTTAATTACTAATTCATGTTGTTGTATAATATCTTCTTGCTCCTCTAAACGGGAGGATAAATTTTCTATATGGGTCATACAATTTTTAGTTTTTTGATTAAAAAAGTAACTTAATCCACATATCACTATAATTTCGCTAGCAAGATGTATTAAAAATTGCTTATCATTTATTATGGTCTGTAACATTTTTAAAATATCTTTGTTACCGTTTTAAACTAGCATTTAAAAAAACAATCTAAAACTAAATTTCTTTTTAGACAAAAATGTCTTTCCGAATGAATATTCCTTGCCGAAATAAAGGTAATCAGCAAATTTCAACAGAAGATACAAGTAATTTATTATCAAATAATGATGAATTACCAACCAATCAAACAAATAAAGATATTTCTGACACAAATTTTTTAGATAGTGATAGACCAGAAATCAATAGTAGTAAATCTATTGCTTTACGTACAGAAAATAATGACCTTAAAGAAGCATTTACTGAAAAAGATACTAAAGAAAAATTGGATGATAAAAATCCAGTAGTAAAAGATGATTCTGATTTACTAGAAACAACCGAACAATGGGAGCTACTAAAAGAACAACACAAACAATGGGTACAAGAGCAAGATCGACAAGAACAGGGGGAACAATGTATTAAAAGTGAACAAGGTAAACAGGGAATCCAAGGTGAAAAGGGAGAACAAGGTGAACAAGGTGAACAAGGTGAAAAGGGAGAACAAGGTGAACAAGGTGAACAAGGTGAAAAGGGAGAACAAGGTGAAAAGGGAGAACAAGGTGAACAAGGTGAACAAGGTGAACAAGGTGAACAAGGTGAACAAGGTGAAAAGGGAGAAC
>Ga0228614_1000240_pt1 | contig 33178 bp, 46 predicted proteins | sample 15DmetaG_FD_190531 | JGI IMG/M metagenome (GOLD analysis project Ga0228614, IMG submission 190531) | Seawater microbial communities from Monterey Bay, California, United States - 15D | ecosystem: Environmental > Aquatic > Marine > Coastal | place: USA: California | collected 2016-10-13
GTGCAACCTTCTGAGTCACATAATTCATCTCGGTTTGGACATCGGAGTTGATACCGATACCGATTGCAGTCGTGTGGTATGCAAAGTTTTTGCCGCCAGCAACCGCAGAGGTCGAGAAGATTTTGAAGCCCAAGAACTCCTTCATGGTCATGCCACCTGCGAAGGGCAGGTTCTGATCGCCAACGTAGTCGCTCGATGCAAACTCGTTGATGTTGAACAGGTCAGCAAAACCAGCAGGCGACATAGCGAGATAACGCTGTCCGTCTTCTGGAATGTCAGCAGCACCAAAGGTTTCGAACAATGTCAGCAGGTCAGCTTTAGCAAGTGCGCCGGATGTATCAGCGATTTGCGTAGCGTTTGCACCAGCATCCATTGCGGCAACGATCAGCTCATCAGTCTTACGACCCAAGGCAGAAGCAGCGGATGTTGCTACAGCTTGGCGCTCGTTGATGTTGATCTTCAGCTCGTCCAGCTTGTCGATGTACTCGGCTGCGTAGTAATCAGCCATCGTTGCTTCGACGTTGGTGTGCGCCAGTTCCATCGTTGTCACGTCACCGTTGCGCGATTTAGTCGATGCAGCGCCAGCGCCGATCTTCTGGAAGCGTGCTACAGAACCGGATACGTTCGATGTGCGAACAGTGTTACGCAGCTTGGAGCCCATGCGCTGATACGCAAGGTGAACCTCAGTTTCAAACTGCTTGATAAAGGCTTGGTCAATAGTGTTGGCCATTGGATTTTCCTAAGAGTGAAGTTTACGATAGACGGGTGTCCGTTACTTCACTTCAATGAGGGTGTCCAATAGGGCCTCTCAGTGCATCACGGGCCGTGATGGTTCCGAACCAACATTAGTGTACCAGTGATTGCAACGCACAAAATGCACAATCGCGTTGCCACCTTCATCATCGTAGACGCCTTGAGGCTCGAACCCCAGGTTAGTCGCCCAATTCAGGGTGAACTTATTCTCTGACCAAATGTCGCAGGTAAGCTCATCATGGAAGTTATGATAGAACTGAACCAGCTTAGGTGCGGCCCGAACCAAGCCGCGCCAATGCTTTACGATCTCACGCGAGAACATGATCCAGAAGACGCCCTCATAGACGCCAGTGATTGCCAGGACTTCACCCTCAACCCAAACTGCATGGATTAGGTCATCGCCAAGGGAATCGATCAGACGTTCGTAAGGGCTGTCTTCGTAAAGAACTTCAAACTCTCGGACGTTCTCTTTGGAAAGAGCAGACACAAAAGGGGAGATGTCACGCTCCCGCAATTTGTGCAGCTCAAAGTTACCGTGCGAAATCAGTGGCTTAGCCATAGAGTTTCTTGAAGCCATCTTCTACCTGCTTAACAAAGCCAGCATCACGACGCGCTGGGTTGTGATACCGATCGTCCTGCATCATGGTCTGAAGTGACTCAGGCGTAAGGCGATCAACGGCAGAAGTATCGCCAGAGAATGAACCATCCTTCATTCCCTCCATGATAACCTCAAGCGCCATGATGCCCTCAGCGCTTTCGCACATCCGCTCAATGGCAGGCATTACTTCATCGGGGAAGAACTTAGAGGCAAAGGCACTAGCTGACTCAACGCGCGCAGAGGCATTGTCGCCAAGTCGAGCAGCCTCAGCATCGAGGTCAGGCACATTCTGTTGCGTGGCCTGCATATACATCTCAATGCCTTTTTGGAACTCGTCCTGGCTGTAGCCATTCTCAAACGCATGTTCCGACCACCAAGACATAAGCTCGCTATCAACCGCAGTCTCAGGATCAATTGACTCCGGCAACTGATAATCACCAGCACTCTCGGGCCGATCACCGTAAGCCTCTTGCTGAAGCTCATCGAGGATAGTCTTCCGAAGGTCTTCTTCTTTGCTGCCCAGCTTAGACTCCAAAGCCTTGTATGCTTTGGCCAAATCTTCGCCGGTGTTGTATTTCTCAGGAAGCCACTCCGGACGCTCAGGGAGGGAGGAGGGGGGTTCGCCCGAAGCGGCTTCCGTTTGCTCAACCTGCGTCGTCTCAGGCTGACCTTCTGTGATAAGCGATTCGCTCATTGCTTGCTCCTATGCGCGTGCGAGATACGTTGCTCAATCATGCCAACGAGATAACGCTGGCCCTCATGATGCCGTAATTCTTCCGATGTCACATTAGGCCCGTGAACCATTTCAATGGTGATCGAGCGCAAATAGCTAAGCACTTCCTTGCCAGTGGGCCCAGAAAAAACAGTGGCTAAGTTCTTGCTGATCTCAAGGTCGCGCTCCTGCGAGCGTTGAAACCCATCGACCCCAATATTAACCTTCTTGTTCAACTGGCATCCCCTGTTGCTGTTGAGCCATTTGCTGCGCTAATGCAGCTATCTGCTTACGCTGTTCTTCGTCACGAATCAAGCGGTCTGGCACACCAAACTTTTTAGCAAGGTGAACAGCTACTTCTTCACTGTCTATGAGCATCTGCAACATTTCAGGACCGAAGACGCCTCCAACCATTTCCAGGAAGCGAGCTACGCTTGAGATATCCTGGTTAGCTTGAGCCTGCGCGAGAGGCGATGTCGGCTTAACCTTGACCTCACGACCATTGATCGTTGGTAATTCGATACGGCCCTGCTTCTTCAAGATGTAGACCACACGCTGAAGAACAGGCTGAACAAGCTCAGACTGCAAGCGACCAAAGGCGGCGCCCATCCGGCGGGATAGATCGGCCATACGCTCCGCAACCTCAGTCGCAGTCGCAGGTGTCTTGTCAGGATTGCCAAGCATATCGTTGTATAGAGCGCGCTTAATGTTCAGCCGCATGTCGCTGAGAACAAGCTGAGCCACGTCAAAACGACCAGCCGCATTGATAGGCTGCAATCCGCTCGACCCCATTGCCTTGGGAATGATCGAGCCAGGAACCAACTGAATAGTATCAGGGTTCACAACGCCATCATCTTCCATCTGGTAAATCCCAGAGATAGACATCTGAGCATTCTCAAGGATCAACTCGATAGTTAGGTTCGTTGTCTTGATTGCCGACAGCGCATTAATGAGCGGGCCACGGCCATAGACCTCACCAGCACACTTAGTCCAGCGGAAGCAAACATATGGGTTCGAACCCACACCGTTCATCTGCTTGTAGTGCAGAACAGTCTTTGTTCGCTGGCAGATTGCATAGTGCAGGTACGCCTCTTCATTGCGCTTGCTGTAATCACGACAAACAACCTCAAGAACATCGGTCGTGTTGTCAGTAGACATAAGCGCCATCACCTTCGGGTCGAAGGTAGATTTAGGATACATCAGCGGCAAATGCTCGAAGGGAACCTTCTTGCGCTCGCGGAACACATGATCGATTCGATCGTCAGGGCCAGTGTCTAGCACAACATGTGGTAGGGGGATGGCAGAGAACACTACTGGATTTAGTGCATCCCCTTCCTCAACCGCCATAACGCCAGTACCAACCGCCAGGTCCATGAATGACTCATGCACCTCTTGGCCGAAGTTTGAGTTCTGGATCACCTCGAACACATACTCGGTAACTTCATCTAGCTCGTTATCAACGCGGTCACGTTCTTCTAGCGGAACCTCGCTACCTGCGGCAAAGTCAGCCCAGCGAGCAAAGTTAGGAACGATGCCATGCTGTAGTCGGCTTGCAAACTCTTGCACGCCAACGACAGCGGTCTCGTCAAAGATTTTATCATCTCGACGCTGGCCCGCAGTCTCAGCATAAAATGACTCACGCTGAGGAAGCGCATACTCATAGCACTCCTCAAAGAGAGGCACCCAGTTTTCACGGAATGCCTTGGCCTTCTCATACTTTGAGAGGTACTTCTTTGCGGCGTCGTTCATCGTGAGAACCGACCAATAAAGCCCGACCCAGTGTTAGATGAGGAAAACAGTGAGCGACGACCTACGCCACCGCGTGTGCCCTTGCGCTCACTGCGTGCGCTAAGAGCATCTCTAATGTCTTCGCGCTTTTGCCCGGCACGCTCTTGGATTGCCTCTTGCTTAGCTTGCTCTGCTTCCAAGCGCCGCTGCGCTGCTGCCTGCTGTTCTGCCGCTGATGGGCCGGATCGTCCGCACATGGTATGCTCCTTCTAAATTACGCATTGGTAAACACAGCGCTATCCAGCCATCAACGCACAATTACATGCGCGCCCACAAGCCTTGCCTACGCTGGCCCCTGCCATTTGATCGCTTGTTAAACACATCGAAGTCACGCTTGGCAACGGTAGGCTGGGCTGCATTCTGATTGTTCATCAGAGCCCGGCCCTCACCAGCGCCAAGCATTAGGTACTGCAACGCATCGTGGATGTGAGAGAACATGTTCTTGTCAGGCTTGTCGGCATAGCGCTCACCGCTAACCTCCATACGCTTGTATCCGTATCCGCCCTCAAATCCCTTAATCAACATGCCACACCGACGATCAATCAAGAACGCAGCTTTACCCTCTGACATCTTCATCAGCTGAGAAGCCACCGACTCAAGGCGAAGATCAACAGAGTTTGAGTGTGTAGGGAACGCTCGAAGGCCCGCGCCCCTCAAGATTTGAAACGGCGTTGATTCATCGGTTTGAGCCCTGAAGTCACCAGCCGGATCACCGAAGATATGAACCTCCGGGCAGGCAAAGAAACGGGTAGACAGCTCGTTTCGCAGAACCTCTGCAAACCGAACCACACCCATATCTACGGCTACAATCTCAGATTGGATCAACCATCGGCCTCGAACCTTTTGCCCAATAGCAGCGGCAGGGGTAAGGCCGAAGTCAACACCCACATAAACAGGCAGGTCAGCCGCAATGGGTATCTCTTCTTTGGCGATGTGAACCTCAGGCGCGAACATTGGATACACTGGCTTCCCATCCTGAATGTGGCCAAATCGATTCATCACATAAACATCGATCCATGATTTCGTCTTACCCTGAACCAAGTTCGGATAGTACGAATTCATCATGTGCTTTTGGTTCTCGGCGCTCTTATTCGGCTCATAGCCGTTGATCTCGCCATCCTCATCGCGGGTCTCGATCATACCAGCGGGCTGAGTAAAGAACTCCCAGTTGTCTGGCTTGACCAGCATCTTTGCCTGCTCGCGCGGAATGTGGTCCGGAATAGGAACCTCACCGGACATGATAGGCCACCAGTGGTCCTCTTCGGGCGCGTTCGTATCAGCAATAACACCCGTCCAGGTAGGGCCACCATCGCGCATAGAAGGATAACGACCAACGCGCATAGTACACGCATCGATGATACTCTTTGGAATCTCACGCGCCTCGTTAATCCAAATGCCAGTAAGCTCCAATGAAAGGAGCTTCTTCACATCCTCTGGGCGATCGAGCGCCAGGAAAATTACCTCAAGATCAACGTCACCCTTCTTGATGTGGTGCGTGTAAGGCACCGACCAGGTGAACTTCCCCCAGCTATTCTCGGGAAACCAATCCAACCAGGTCTTAATCGTTGTGGTTCTCAGCTGCGGGTTTGTGTTCCGAATGATTGCCCAGCGGCTTTTACGCACCCCGTCTGGCCCCTTAGCCTGACCGAGCGCGCGCCGGAATACTTCAACACAGGAGCCAACAGACTTCCCGCTACCAACCGGACCGCGGATGCCGCGAAAGAATGTGTCCGACTTCATGAAAGCCTTTAGAACATCACCGTCCGGTTTGTATTTGAAGTCTATCACTTGCTGCCAATCTGGTTATCAATGCCAACCTTAATCATGCGACCAGCCACTTCGGGCCCGATCGACTCAATGATCTTGTCGGCCTCGTAGTTGGTTACAAACTCTTTGGGGTGGTGCTTCATGTGAACCAGCTTCACCACCCGCCGAAGAGTATCTCGCTCAGGCTGAGAAAGGGTATTGATAAAACTCAAGCCTACTTACTCCCGCCTTGGCGACTGAGGCGCTGCGACTCGGTATCCAGCTGGTTCTCAACCTTGTTCAAGCGCCGCTGAATGGCACGATAAGAAGGATTGGCCTTGTTCAGCTTCTCACCAATATCAACCATCGTGTTGTTGTAGGCGCGCAGGCCACGGCTCAACAGACTAGCGCCAGGCTTGTCTTGCTGCTTCTCTAGCTTGCCCTCCATTGCGCTCAGCTGTTGCTGCAACTGACGGTGCTGCTTCAGCAAAGAGCGGTGCAGGGAAGAGGAGGCTGGCTTGAATTTTGTATCAGGCATGTCTTAGTCCCATGCTGTTGCGCCCTTGGGCTTTGGTGGTTGCTTCTTTCTAGGCTGCTTAGGCTTAGAAGGGGTAGGGGTTTTCTTCGGCGCCGGCGCGTCAACCCAAACAAGGGGACGGGAGGCAGGCGTTCGAGTGGTTCCGCTAAACGTGCGACCCGCAAGCTCATGCGTGCCACCACTCCAAACCTCACCATCATTCTTAAACTGCCAGGGCATTACCGATACTTCCTCACCTTACGCGCAATGGCTTTAGGCTGAGAAACAAACTGCTTCCCCTTCGCACTACCCTCACGCTTTGCTTTTGTCGTGGCCGCATACTCAGAGGAAGACAAAGACTTAATCGCCTTCTCCGGCAAATAGCGCTCACCAGTATCCCGGGAACGCTTGCCACTCTTAGTGCGCCACTTCTGCTTGGTCCAATTAACCAGGGAACGCTGAGACGCCTTCATTATCTTTTAATATCAATATGGTAAAAGCCCGTGCCATCAGAAGCGCCACAGCAATCAATGCCTCGCTCATGAAGCTCAAGAAGCATTTCCATGAAAATGCTCGAACTTGTAAACGTAATTCTAGTCATGATGTGTATCCTCCACCTTTTGCTTTATATTCTTTGGCCAACATCTGAGCCTTACGAGCAGACCACTGACCAGGCTTACCACCCTTGCCACCAGCCTTCACCTTGCGGAAGATCGCCTTCCGCATCGCAGGCTTCGTATAATTCCCAGCCTTATTAACCTCACTCATCATTAACACCATACGGCATTAACAAATTCCTACGCTTCTGCCCAACCTTAACGCCACCGTACTTCGGCTCGCGGCTTCCACGCTTGGCCATGCTAAGAGAAGGCAAGGGCTGTTTCTCAGGCTTGTCCATCTCTTCATAATACTCATCAGCGGTCTTGCCGCCACCACCACCACACATCAGATCAATCCTTCTTCGCCTTGTTACGCTTACTAATAGCACGAGCCTTCGCCTTGGCATCAGCTTTGGACGATGCACCCCAAGCCCTCAAACTAAGAAGAAGACGCGTAGGCTTGCCCTTCTCATCACGCTCAGGGCCACGCATATTCCCCATCCGCGCCAAGAAAGAAGCACGCCTCGGGTTATCACCACTCTTAACAGGCGCCTTCAATGTACCGCCCTTGTAAGAAGCTCGACCCTTCGCGTTCAATCCCCCCTTCGGGTTCTTACCCGCCTTTCTTTGCCACGCCGGACTTTTTGCCATAGCCCTTACTCCTCAACTTCGCCTTAGCCACCTTCGTATCACTACGAACAGACTTCTCAGGCTTCTTAGCATAACGACCCATATCTCACCTCACACTTTTGTTGCGGACCTTAGAGCAGAAAAATGTTTGTGGGGGACCAGTGACGGAACATGTGTCTGGGATTTCCCCCCCCACCCCTATCCAAGGTCAATACTAACTTTGATGTCCCCCGCCACCTGCACCTGGCTCCGATCGATGGGCTTGTAGCCAGCGCGATCAAGTAAATCCTTGCTAGCCTCTAGCTGCACGTACTCGCTCTTGGCCCCTGTTGCCAGTCTGCGCACGGTGTTGACCGCTGCCATAGCACTTAGCCCGAACTCCTCATTCATTCGCTGCATCATGTACTGCTGCACGTGTGGTGTCTTCAGGCTCTTGTACGCACTGACATACCCAGCCTTGCCAGGAGCGTACCCAGCCTTCTCAGCGGCCTGTGCTGGCTTGAGCCCCTCTGATACCATTATATCCACCAGAGCTATCTGACGTCTGGTTAGTTTTCTAGTTGCTACGTTGCTCATCAGCGTCTCCTTGTAGCCCCCCTCTCCCTCTCTCCCCCCGTTGATAACACGTCGCTAAACCCTTGTGTCAACGCACAAAGAGTGACCTTGGGCCATACTCCGCCCTCCTTTGGTCGGGGTGGAGTACCGCGCTACTCATGAACAGAGCCTGCGCCTTGCTTGTCTCTGCCCTAAAGGGTGAGTATCGCTTGTCCGGGGTTGCGCTCCATTCATTGCTCTTTCCTGGCTGAAGGCGAAGAAGGGAGAGAATAGGATAGTGAGGGGATTTTTTGCTAGTGGACGGCTAGATCGAGCCCTGCTTGGAGCAGCCCACAACAGTTCGCAATGGCCTTCTCCCACCCTCTCTCTGCCTTGCCGATGTGGCTCTTGTTCCGATAGCTCAGCCTGCTTGGCTACTGTTGGCCTGCAAGACAAGACCATTGCGAACTGCAAGCCTCCTTACGTCGGTTGTGGGCAACTCCTAGCCTGTCTCGTTCCAGCCGCCCACTTTGGGCAAAAAAACGCGGAGCAGAAGATAAAACAACCGATCAGGAGAGAGATCAGATGACACTTGTAAACGAAATCGCGGAAACATTCACCAACATGAGCGAGCAATTCATTCGTTCGAGCAACACCGAGGGAACAGCCGACGGTTGGCGCCAAGTAGACACCCTACGTTTTATGCGGCAGATGAAGCTGCAGCAAGAGATTCGCTTTTGTGAGTACTGGTTACCCCGCGCGGAGAAGCGACTGGACACGCAACGCGGCTGGGTTAAGCACTGGCTGCGGGCCCGCAACGGCGACGAGATCAGCGAGAACAACTACCAAGCCAGCGTTGCACAGGCACAAGCCGAGCTATTCACCGTTACCACGCTCAAGTCCCTGTTGAGCGAGGCGCAAGCGGCTTACAAGGCAGACTTCGGAGACGGGTACAGCACCGCCCCAACGTCCAACGTGCTGGACGACGGAAGTCAGCCAGAGGTTAGCGCCGAGGAGCGTGCCAAGTTAGCGGCCCTGGGCATCGAAGCCTAGACCACACCAAATAGCGGAAACAATGGCGGGTCACTCGAGAGGGTGGCCCAAAAAATTTTCCGCTCGCTTCGCTCGCTCTCTAGCCTGCTTCTCCTGACAGGGACTAGGATGGCTGAAGTTGATCCTGGCTGAGCCGTTGAGAGTGCCCAGCTATCAACGGGAACACCCAGAACCCAGGTCTCTCAGCTGCGAGCGAAGCACCCAGAACCCAGGTCTCTCAGACACACAGGACAACGCTGGTGGCGAGGGTCATCGGGGGCCACGCGGGGGATTGAATCTGTAGCGGCAGCTGCCGGTGCCGAGATCGCCTGCGAAATTTAAAACGAAAAGGAAAGCACATGCCTAAAATTGCACCCGTCAATCTGTTCCACACTCCCGAAGATTGGGACGAACTAATGAAATGGATTGACGCACACAGCCTGGAAGATCGAGCGCATCTAACTTGCGCCGCAGCAATGGCCTGGAACCTGGCCGCTAAAGTAACTCAAGAAGGAGAACCCAAATGAAGTACGCATACACTGACATCGGAGGCACTTACGTTAACATCGCAATCACACTCGATGACATCGATCGATTGCTAGATATCATATCAGAGATTGAAGACGCGCAAGATACATACACCCTGCGCCAGTTTAAGAAGCTGCTTCTCGAGAGCAAAGAGAACTCAGCTGTCCTATTGGAATCACACGCTCGCACAATGAAGGCTTCTGAAGATGTATAAAGTATTCCACCGCACATGGTGGCGTGAGAATCCAGACTGGCCCAAAGGTCTGGAACCACACGCCGGACCTAAGACAACCATCGGCTTTGCCACCACCGAAGCAGATGCTCAAGCACTATGCAAAGAATACAACTCAAACAATAAGCCAGGTCGGCTATCACGCAAAGCGGAGTACGAAAATGCCTAACCCAACAGTCGCACCAAAGATGACACGTCAACACTACAACTTCATTGCAGATATGATTGGACCTATGGTCGCTTGGCCATCACAATTGCAGGTAGTAGCTGACGAACTTGCAGCAACCAACCCTTTGTTTGATAGGGATAAATTCTTAAAGCGATCAGTCGCAGCTTGGGAGAAACGAAACCCTATGCCGGAAGACATCGATGACTCAGTACCATATTGAGAAAGGAGAGCAAGATGATTGAAACACTAGCGTTTGTAACGATCGTCGTGACGCAGGGCACACCTGAGATTCCTCTTGGCACACGCTTCTATTCGAGAGAGCCTGTTGAGTGTGCCGTGGCCATGGACTGGGCTATTCAAATGATCGAGGACCAGGGCGGTAAAGCAGATGGACACTGCGAATACACTCATGCGCCCGCAACATCAGTCAGGCCCACAAAGCGCAGATAAAGGGAGAACGACATGACAGTACAGGCAATCTACGCAACCGATGACGTAGAAATAACATTCACGGCAGAGCTATCACCCTGGGACTACGGTGTCCCTGAGTCACCCACATACTATGAAGTAGATGATGACACGATCAGCGTTCACTCCATCGAAATGTTTGGATGCGACGTGACGTATGAGAAGCTGCCCAAAGATTTACAGGCAGCAATCCTCGACATAGCAGACGAGCTAGAATTTGAGTGAAGTCGTGCGAGGCGCATGGTTAAAAATGGTTGGCGCATTCGGTAACACATTCGTCCACACTGCAAATGCCGTATGAATCACGCCTCGCATAACACTGATAACAAACGGAGAACCAAATGGAAATGCCAATTGCAGATCGAAGCCCAACAATTTGGATCATGCGCAACGATGCACTCTGCATCTATCGCAACGGTGAGATTGTTGCCATGATTCCAGACCATCAATTCCTCAAGGTCATGCGGAATATGATCGAGCACCTTGACTCGAAATAAGGATTGCTGCACTTACGCAGCATGAAATCATATCTGAAACTACTCGAGGAGAAGTCGGCTGAGTCCGGCATTGAATTGCTGAAGGCGTTCAAGGCTGCAAGCATACCGACTTCGACCTTCTATCGCACCGTCAATGGCGTGACTGAACTCCGTTACGAGACAGCAAGGAAGGCCATGAAGGAACTTGAAAAACTTCACGCACTTCAACAAGCCCGTGAGCATACCAGAGAACTACGAGAGTCTGGTGAAAGAATTGATCGACGCAAGGTTAGAGCAAAGTTTAAGCCAAGAAGCTCTAGCTCATAGCATTGGATGCACTGTATCGTTGGTTCACAAATGGGAAACACACAAGCGAATCCCCTCCGGGTTCCTTCTGATGTGTTGGTTGGACGCTCTTGACTACGAAATCCAAGTTAGAAAGAGGCATCGCTGAGTGCGACTCCTGCGAACGACAGGTTAGAAACTTTGTCGCTGTCCTCAAAAATGGCCACGAGAAAACAAAGCACAAGCACTGGTTTGTGTGCATGAGTTGCTATGAGAGGGACATATGGCAAACAAAAATAAGTCAAAGGGATACTATCACGAAAGAAAAATCGTGGAGTGGCTCACGAAGATCGGGATCAAAGCCAAGCGCCAGCCCCTCTCAGGAGCGTTGGGAGGAGAGTATCGAGGAGACATCAAGCTCGAACTCATGGGACACGAACTGGTAGGTGAGATTAAGTACCGGGACAAGTCAGGTTTCCCGAGTCCATTCACAGTATTAGATGGCCGAGACATGGCCATTTATAAGCGGCGAACTGGAGAGCCGCAGACGATCGTCATCCTTAGAGGTGATATATTTGAACAGCTGATGGAGAACCAGCATGACACAGAAACAGGAGATACTTAGCTATCTCAAGACAGGTCAATCACTGACCCCGATGGATGCCCTTAAGATATTCGGCACGTTTAGGTTGGCGAGCCGAATCTTTGATCTCAAGAAGGAAGGATGGCCCATCATATGCGACCCCCTAGATATAGGCGATGGTCGCAAGGTCGGTCACTACTTCTTGGTCAACGACAAAGATAAGTGGCCAGAGAAGCCATGGCCCTGATATAAAAAGAAACGCCACGTGGGAGCGCGGCGTTTCAAGTAGCGAGCAGGGTCACAAGTGGAGAACTGATGACAAGTCAGGTGAAAGGACCAAATGACTGACTATGATCTTATCGTAGACATTGCGCTTATGCCAATAAAAAATGTGACTGCGAAAGCGGTCCTTCTGGCACTTGCCACCTACTCAAATTCAAAAGGTGAATGCTTCCCTTCTCAGCCTAAGCTTGCTGAAGACACAGGCATAAGCGATCGAACAGTCCGCACTGCAATCAAGTGGCTTGCGGAGAACGAATACATCGAAGTCATCGCTCGCCCGAACACATCGAACTTTTACATCATCAACTCAATGAAGGAGTACGACATGGACCATGAGGAAAAATCTTCCTCCGAAGTAGTAAGTAATATTACTAAGCTAGAGTTAGCTAATAGTAATAAAGTTATAACTACTTCCCCGGAAAAATCTTCCCATCCAGGCAACACAGCGTTCTTCCAAGCGTTCTGGCATGCCTACCCTCGACGCATTGGCAAGGGTGCTGCGCGTACTGCGTTTGCCAAAGCTCTCAAGTTTGCTGACGGTGATACCATAATCCAGGGCGCCCTTCATTATTCCCAGCACTGCGATGAGATGGGCACAGAGAAACAATACATCCCACACCCATCGACCTGGCTTAACGGTGAGCGTTGGGAAGATGACCTCGAGTCAGAGAAAGCAGAAACCAAAAAGGTAATCGGATGGATCAATGACCTATGAACAGCGCATCAATCTCATCAAGGAATGGTTCAAGGCTGACATCATCAGTCGCTTCAACATGCCACGAGATCTCGATCCCACCCTCGTTGCAATGGACGTGATCGAAGCAGTCAACAGCAACATCCCCAACCAGGCGACACCGGAGCGGGTGCGTTCCCTCGTCGCCCTCATAGCGAAAGAGGTAACGCAAACCGCGCGCACCAGAACCCTACCTTCGGTCAAAGAGTTCGTAGATGCAGCCAGGAATGTAGCTCAGAGCGGCGGAGCGGCTCGCTCAGCACCAACTACCACCTCTCTGGACAGGTACCACCTGAACGCACAAAGAATACTCTCAGGCATGCCCGTGTGTGATTCATACCTTCACGGAGATGCACGCAAGAAACTCATTGAGGAGTACAACATCACTGAAGAGAACCTGGCACCTTACGATTCTTATGTTGCAAGGGCTGCACATAAGCAGTAACCTACTATCGAGGATGGGAGTCCTCACCACAAAGGAGAACAGACATGGACCGTACCGGATTTATCGGCGGATCAGATTGCGTGAAGATCATGCAAGGAAGATGGCTTGAGCTATGGCAGCAAAAGACTGGCCGCTCAGAACCAGAAGACCTAAGCCGCAACATCGCAGTGCAGCTTGGCATCTGGACAGAAGACTTCAACATCAAATGGTTTGAGCATGAGTATGGCTGCACAGTCACCGACACTCAGAAAACATTCCAGGAAAAGATTGGCTATGTCCCGGTTAGGGGCACGATCGATGGCATGTATGATGGCTGCATCGTAGAAGCCAAGCACACCAACTCCATGAACAACATGGACAAGGCGATCGAATACTACATGCCACAGATTCAAACGTATGCCCGCCTAGCCAATTCTGATGGCGCGTACCTGTCTGTCATCTTTGGCAACAACAAGTGGGAGTCGGCCTATGTCAAACGCAACCAGGACTATTTCGATTCAATGTGGACAGTGGTGTCAGACTTCTGGGGTTACGTTATTCGGGATCAAGAGCCTGTTGGTATTGAGACACCATCGATCAGCATCGACAAGATCGAGGTGGACAACATGGTTCGCCGTGACGCCTCAAGAGATAACGCATTCATCGATGCGGCTCACACCTACCTAGAGCATGAGCTTGCAGCCAAGACATTTGAGGGTGCCAAGAAAGACCTCAAGGCAATGGTCGGCAGCGATGAGCGGGAGGTCTACTGCAATAGCCTAACGGTTAAGCGTGACAAGCGTGGCTCGCTACGCATCACCGCGCGCAAGTAAGGAGAACATCATGAGCAACATGGAAATCTGGGACAAGCTGTCCAAAACTGACCCTAAATATCTCAAGCCAGTTAGCTTCGGGTCGCGCAGCTTTAGTGCTATCGACCCTCAATACCAGGTCATGAAGATGACAGAACAGTTCGGGCCTATTGGCCAGGGCTGGGGCTGGGATAGCAGGACTGAGATCGTGAGCGTATCGAATGGTGACAGTGCAGTTATTGCCCATGTCACTGTATGGCACACAGATCGAGCCAACTCATTCGGCGCCTTCACTGGGTGCCGCAAGTTCTTTGATGCAGCCAAGAGCCGGATGGCCGAAGATGCACCGAAGATGGCAGTCACAGACGGACTGACCAAAGCGTTGTCCCATATCGGATGTGATGCTGATGTCTTCCTTGGGAAGATGGATGGCAACAAGTATGCCACATCAAAACCTAGCGGTGGCAACAGTGGGGGGTGGTAGAAGCCCCACGAAAAGAAGCGCAGTAAAACTTACCCTGCCGGAGGTGCAAGCTCTTATTTCTTGCATCATCGACAGTCTGCAAACAGGAAAGGAAAGAAGCGCAGACCAAAAGAAAAGCATCGTAGCCGCAGGGCGTAAACTAAGACACTTAGAAGCACACATTCAAAGGAGCCAGAAGCATGGCAGACTATGACAACACAGACCGCGGTGCAGCATTCGCACCATTCGAAACGCAGAAGCTAATCCTGCAAGGCAAGATCAATGACAACGGCGAAGACAAGAAGATCGTCCTGGTTAAAGATCAAACACGCGATGGCAAGACCATCATCGAGGTCTTCGAAAAGACAGGCGTTCTGTTTGAGAACGATAAGAAAGGCAATGAAGCAGCGCCAGACTACACCGGCCCATTCAATGTATTCCGTCGGCTTGCTGCATGGCGCAAGATGAAAGACGATAAGCCCTACATGACCTTCAATGTGTCTGACAAACAGTCAGGCCAGCAACAGTCCAGCAAGCCACAGTTTGGGCAAGACCTGAACGATGGCATCCCCTTCTAATTACTGCCCGGTGCTTTTGCATCCAACTGGCGGGGCTTCGGTCCCGCCTTTTTCATCAGGAGAACACCATGACAGACTACAATGAAATCTTCTTCTCAGTGGCCAAGAAGCATCACCTCACCGTAGAGCAAATGCTCCGCAAAGACAGAGATGCCAGGCTCGTTAGGGCTCGCCAAGAAGCGATGCACGCATTCAATGCGGCAGGATACACAACAGGGCAGATTGCTAGGTTCTTCAATATCCACCACTCGTCAGTGACGCACGGCATCTATCGGCACAGCGAACTATTAAAAGGACCGCAAGCTAGCAAAAAGAAAATGCCTTGCCATAAAGACGTGGATCATGAGGCCATGAGATACGCGCGGAAAAAGGGAGATGTCTTCAGAAAGATAGACCTGAAGACAGGCTCGATGTCAGAGCTGCTTTATACCAGGCTCTCCGAAGAATGCCTGGATAAGTGTGTGGATGAAGCGATCAAAGAAAGATACGAAACCATGGCCGAATACTTTGCGGATCAGATCACCGATGTCGTAATGAATTATGTCAACTCAAAGTGAGGCCCATCAATGAATGGGCGCTTACCTTGCGACCGGCGAAGATCAACGTACTCATTCATCGCCTCTTCCATAGTCCCGTCCCATTTACGAATATCATTGATATGCCAGGCTGCACCCCAGCGAAGGCTAACGCCCGTAGCAATAGCGGCCTGCTTCATCGCATCAGCAATGTCATCGTAAAGACTCAACTCCCAGGAACCACGCGGGCCAATGTATGCCATGAGGTCCGCAGCGTCACCGTCCAGGTGCTTAGACTTCATGGTTTTGCTGGCGCCCTTGGCTACTAGCTGGCGCTGCTCCTCAATCGTGCGCACACCGCAGATCACACCAAAGTCAGTCTTGGTCAGGTGAATAGCAGTTTTTATTACCGCTACCAGATGTTCATCCACGCCTGCCAGCTTGCTCAAGCTGCGTCCTGAAAGTCGGAAGGTCATTTCTTTTTCCTTTCGAGAAACCCTTCAGCAGCACCAGCGCCAAAGTAAAAGCCTAGAATAACCAGCATCGACCAGCCAATCTGAAAGTCCTCGAGCACCTGTTGAACCTTGGCTGCGTCAGCTACGCGGTCCATCAAAGTAAAGCCTAGCACCATGGCAAAGCAGATTAGGTACGTTGCAGTGAAAGAGAATGCGATCACACGTTGCGCCAGCTTGAATGGAGCATAGGCGTTCATGATCTCGACCTTGGCTTTGGTCTTAGCCGCGATCTCTTCCTCAGTAGAGGTGTGAAAGCTATCAATCAGATCGATGCCTGACTTGATTACGTCACCTGATCCAAAAATCTTTGCAAGAATACCCATCAGATTATTTCCTCAATGCTTCTTCAATGCCATCCAGCTTCTCAAACACGCGCTTAAAGTTTTCGCGCACCTCTTTGAACTCACGGTCATGGGCCTCTTTGTTGGCCGCAGCGGTAGCCTTCAGAACCTCGATGTCGGTGTGATGCGTGTTGATCTTATTATAGATCAGCCAGACAGCCGCGCAGATTGGCACGACGATGTATTCAATAACGAGGTTAAGTAAGTCCATAGCTTTATTCCGGTTTAGCAGGCCACGTCACATCATCTCGGAAGTTATCCTGCTGTGTCACTTCCGAATATTGTATCATCACCAGAGACATAAATCACTGTGTCATCTGCAATTACAGAGGCAATGGTGTCAATCACTGGTTCTGTCTGTGGCTCAACCCAAGACACTGACTGCTCATCCCAGATATACGCATTGCCATCGTCAGGATAGGCAACAGGTGCAACCCAAGTGCAGGTATCTTCGTCTAGCGTCCAGCTTGGATATGGCTGTGGTGCAATGAAGGCATCACGCTGTGGGTCATACCAATAACCAACGCCTGCAAAGTTCTTGCGGAGGTTGCCGTTGTAGCTTGTTTGCACCCATCGACCGCCAAGCAGTTTCTCGCAGAAGGCAGCACCAAGATGCTCTTGCTCAACACCATTTTCGTCAAGCAGTTCGCTATTGTTGACCACGATAACTTCAGCAACCCTGTATCCATTACCAACGATTTTTGCAAAGTGTGCCATGCTGCCTCACTGATCTGGGAATGGGTCTGTTGGTGGGGTGAAGTTAGTGGTGTAGCGAGCCACGCCCTTGGTAATGCGTAGGTCGTCTATGTAGCCATCCCAATAAGAGGTTGAAGATGTTCCAGACCCCGATCCAAAATATCCAATCGTTAGTGGGTTGCTTGATCCAGATGTTGAGGAGTTAGTGCCAGATGCGGTTTGCGTCCCATTTAAAAACGTCCTAAAAGTGTTTCCGTTTCTTGTAACTGCAACATGATGCCACTGATTTAACGCTACAGAGCCACCACTTATAAAGACATCGTTTGTGTTATCTGGCGACCATACAAGGCCAACAACTCCGTCTCTTATGCAAAAAATCCATTGATCCTCGCCAAGACCTTGGGGCCACACAGCCGCAATCGTATGAACTGTTCTGTTTTGCTGCGGATAAATCCAAGCCTCTATTGTGAAATCAACAGCACTCAGCCCAAAGTCAAAAGCGGTATTGGCAGAAGAAAATAAATAATCCCCACTCCCATCGAACTCCATCGACCCAGTGCCAAACTTAGTCACCGCAGTGTCGATCTGCGCATTGCCCACAGTCTCAAGCACGTTCTTGCCAGTGCTGTCGAAGATGCCTGCGTTGGTGAAGTTGCACAGAAGCGATGTGTTAGATACCGCAGTGAGGGGTGCGGTTGGTGGGGTGAAGGCAGATGTATAGAGGGCTGTGCCTTTGACAAGGCGGAGGTCGTTTATATAGCCGTTTAAGTTTCCATACCCGCCATTGTTTGTTGCGCCAATCTGCAAGGCGCTGGTTCGGTTTGGTATAACCAGACCAGTTACAGAAAAAGTGTTTATAAGAACACCATCCTTAAAAATGTAAAGTGTATCACCTGAACGTGTGAAAGCGTAATGGCTCCATGTGCTTAAAGGATTAGATACAGAAGCAGTATAGTTTACATAGCTAGCTGCTGAACCATCAGGCGAATATGAGAAGATAATAGAACTAGAACTTATATACGTTGTCCATGACTGGATGCCAGTAACCCACTTACTTACAGGCGCAGAAAATGAATTGCTGCCATAAGTGTTAAGGTAAACCCAACATTCTATAGTAAAATCAGAACCTTCTAGGTCAAATGCAGTGTTATCTAATATCGACAGATAGTCCCCACTCCCATCGAAATACCCGCTACCGCCGTGTGTTGCAGGGTTATACGGGCCAGACACGCTGTATGGGGAAAAACTGCCCTGCGTGGTGTTACCATTGCGGGTGATGGTAAAGTCGTTAGTGCTGCTGTCGAGGAACGTGTTGTTCTGCGCACCGCTTGTTCCATCGCCATGCAGCAATAAGCTGACATCAGAAAAGTTTGGATCGCTTGGAGGTGTGTATAAGGGCCAGTTATCTCCACGCACAGCGTCACGCTGCTCTTTCAAAGACCAGATGCCATATGCCGATGATGATGAAGGAAACTGTGCCATTAGAACGTGATGCTCCCCGAGCCAGTAAAGGTGTAGATGTTATACGATCCGTCTGTCGTGACAGTTGGTGAACCTGTTGTGGAGGCTGCGGTTGATAAAGTGCGGATGATTACTACGCCTGAGCCGCCTGCTGCTGCTTGCGTGTAGCTGTAGCTACCACCACCACCACCGCCAGTGTTTGCAGTTCCAGCAGTGAACGAGCCACCACCTGCACCACCGCCACCCTCAACGGGGCCAACAGTAGTTGAGTCACTATATAATGCACCGCTACCACCACTTGCACGAAGAACAGCAGTGCCAGTAATGCTAGATGAAAGACCTGCGCCGCCTAAGTGGTCGGCTACTACGTTGGCCTGAGACGATGACGTAATGTCAATTGGCTGTCCGCCTGCACCACCACCGCCTGCACCACCTGCGCCGTTGCCAAAAGTGTTACCGCCACGGTAGCCTTGACCAGTTGTGGCAGCACCACCACTTCTTGTTGCATCGGATGCACCACCACCAGAACCACCAGCGCCGCCGTTTTCATCGTTAGCGCCGCCATAACCACCACCAATAGCTGTGAGGCTAAATGCTGAAGAGTTACCGCCAGTTGTTCCTGATGAGCCACGATCCTTTGGAGGGCCACCAGCGCCAACAGTGATTGTATATTCTATGCCAGTCTCTAGTGACAAGCTTGTACCAGTCAGGTATCCACCCGCACCACCACCGCCGCCTTGCCATTCACCACCACCACCACCGCCTGCGATGATAAGATAATCAACAGATAAAGGCTCAGGCAATGCAGGCCAGTTATCACCCGCCTCAGCTTTATAAGCATCACGTAAAGACCAAACGTCAGATGCAGAGGATGTTGTTGGATACGACATGTCTCACCTCATTGATCTGGGAATGGAGCCGTGGGCGGCGTGAAGTTGGCAGTGTAACGGGCAATGCCCTTGGTGATGCGGAGGTCGTCAATATAACCATCAAGGTTTTCAGTTCCGCCGCGATTTATACCAACTCTGGTTACATACGACCCATAGTTATAAGAATAATTAACAGTGTCATCCAAAGTGCCATCAACATAAATTTTTATAGTGCTGCCTTCTCCAACCATTGCAATATGATACCATTGCCCAGTTGAAAAAGAAGTTGAACCAAGTGAAGCTGACTGGTTACTATAATAAAAATAAAGTCGACTACTGATATATGCTAATTGCCAGTTATCACTTTGTGAAGATGTTCCCTGAGATATAATAGAATCATTGTCAGACAGCGTGTTTAAGTAAACCCAAAACTCAATAGTAAAATCACCAGAGCCAAAGGTAAGGGCTGTGTCGGCGGCTACAGAGATATAATTCCCAACTGCACCAAACTGCATCGACCCAGTGCCATACTTTACAACCGCAGTGTCGATCTGCGCATTGCCGTTTGCTGTTACAGTAAGATTATTAGAAGAACTATCAGTAAACGTAGTCGAGCCATCAGTGCCATCGCCATGTAGCAATAAGCTGACATTGGCAAAGTATTGGTCAGTCGGAGCAGCAACAGGCCAAGCACTGCCCAGCAATGCCCTGCGCTGCTGCTTCAGTGTCCAGACGCCATCAGCTACACTGGATGATGGGAACTCAGCCATTAGCTAATCTCTTCGTAGGAGCAAACCGCCTCTAGGTCAGATGCCGCACTGGCAGTCAGGCGCAAGCTGTCGCCCTCTTCAAGATAGATAGGCTTCGAGATAACATCGAGCGTTGCATCGGCAGGCACAACAATCGTCTTGCCAATGTGATACGCAGTGCTTGAGCGGAATAAATCCACGTTAATCTCAGCGTTATTTGTGCCATCCACATTCGACACATACAGCGCATTGACCTTCAGCACCTTACCGCTTGCCGCAGAGTTGGTGGCGATTGCCGTGGCGCTAGTGCCAACAGCCTGCACTGCCGTTTTGCCTGTGATTGTAGTTACGTTCACAATATTAGGAGCTGCCATTTTTCTTATCCTCCAAAGACAATAGACATAGCGATAGCTTTACCTGTGCTTAGACCCGAAGATGGCTGCAATTCAATTGCATCAATACTTGAGTTGTAGGTCAATATGTCACCGTCTGATGCAGACGATTGCAAACCGGGAATACGGAACTTGTCTACCGAAGTATTGCCGAGCGTTACTTCATTAGTAGCTGTAGCAGAAGACGGTTCAGCATTATGGCCTAGCACAGTCAGGTTTGTACCTGTAGTAATCGTTGAACCAGCGTCATAACCTACAGCTACGTTCTGGCCTACTGTGCTGTTAAACAGTGCTTGATAGCCTACAGCTACATTCTCTCCGCCTGACACATTGCTAGACATTGCAATTCTACCAATAGCAACATTGTCTTGACCTGTAGTGTTAAGTAATGCAGCACCCTGACCAACAGCTACGTTGTTTGCACCAGTTGTGTTATTTAGCAGAGCTTGATAGCCAAGCGCAGCATTTCTGATACCAGAAGTGTTAGCATTAAGTGCAAAGCCACCCACAGCAGTATTAATGTTGTTTGTGCCATCGTCATTAGCAAGAGCGTCAGAACCAATACCAATAGAGCTATCTGCTACTCTAGCATCAGATAGACCATCAAGAGATGTAGCACCACCAGCACCCCACTCGTAGTCACTACCGTTCCACAACAATGCCTCACCAGAGGTAGCTGTGCTAGTGTTTAGGTGGGTGTCTACAAGTGGATTAACGTCGTTGGGCTGGACTGCGCTGTCAGCAAGCGAGCCTTGAGCCGCTGTGGCATAAGCGGTTGCATCGGTAATCGCCGCAGTTCCAAGGCCAAGATTTGTGCGTGACGCAGCAACGTTCAGAACGTCCGAAAGGTTGTTGGCTTGCAACAAAGCTCCAGAGAGTGAAGCATATGCAGCCACCCACACAGAGCCCTCGTAAACCTTCATGATGTCGTCAGTGGTGTTGAAGTACAGAGCGCCAGCCACAAGAGCGTTGCCATCGTTGTCCAGTGTAGGATCAGAAGCCTTCTGCCCGAGGTAGCGGTCATCAAAACTGTCCAAAGCTGCAAGAGCTGCGTCGGCAGACGCCGAAGCCGATGTCGCAGAAGACGCTGCCGCCGTAGCGGAGGAGGCCGAGTTGGTCTCTGACGTGGCCGCGTTGACTGCGCTAGTAGAGGCAGCAGATGCAGAAGTAGCGGCGGCTGCCTCACTTGAGGCTGCGTTCGTTTCAGACGTGGCTGCGTTTGCCTCGCTTGTTGCTGCGCTAGACGCTGATGATGTTGCGCTCGATGCCTGCGTGGTCGCTGTTGTCGCTGCCGTTGAGGCGGTCGATGCGCTCGCTGAGGCATTTGCTTCAGATACTGCGGCTGCCACCTCAGATGCTAGCGCAGCAGCCTCAGAAACCGCCAATGCTGCCTCGCTGGATGCGGCGGCTGCCTCACTGGCTGCGGCGTTCGTCTCGCTTGCAGACGCAGCTGACGCTGAAGACAGTGCCTCAGACGCCTTCGTCGTTGCTGTTGAGGCCGAAGTCGCCGCGCTGGCTGCGCTGGCTGCCGCGTTCGTTGCTGATAACGCAACAGCAGCCTCTGACCCGCCTGCTGCCGCCTCACTTGCTGCTGCGTTGACTTCAGATGATGCGGCATTGGTTTCTGAGGCAGCAGCATTCGTGGCTGAAGTAGAAGCTGCACTTGCACTGCTTGATGCGGATGACGCACTTGCAGCAGAAGCTGTGGCTGAGTTTGCTGCATTCGCCTCGCTAGAAGCGGCAGCAGTCTCAGAGCTTGCAGCGTTTGATGCCGATGTTGCAGCGCTAGCTTCGCTAGAGGCGGCAGCAGTTTCGCTTGCAGCAGCGTTGGCCTCAGCCGCTTCTGCATTTGTCTCAGCTAGTTCAGCAGCAGTCTCAGCAGTTTGAGCAGCAGTCGCACTGTTGGCAGCAGCAGCCTCACTTGCAGCAGCAGCAGCAGCCTGATTGTTTGCATCGAGGATTTGAGTAATGTTATCCGCAATGACCTGAATGTCGTTTGAAAATGGGCCAGCACCAACATCGCCAGTCGATGCGTCAAATGCCAATACCCGACCTTTGCGATCGTCGGTAAGAAGCATAGAAGGAGCAACCTCGAAGTCGCTCAAGTGAATTGTTCGATCAACCTTACTATCAAGATCAGCAATCTGAGCGATGATCGTATCAAGCTGCTCATTCAAAGCGGCCCGGCTAATATCTTGGCCAGCAACGAAGTCAGTGCTGCGCTCCAAGGATACATGGCGTACCACCGAAATGATAGAACCACCGGTAGCCCCAACAAGAGCTACGCTAAATGTAGCTGTGCCCGTCGAGCCATCACCGCCGGTCAGCGTGTAGTCTGAGCCTTGAGTCTTCAGGACGCCATCGAAGTAGATGTTCACGTCGCTGTTATCAAAGAACTCAAACGGAACCGCAAAGACGCTTTGGCTTACGCCCTGGCCTAGTGCGTACTCAATTCGTGGATTGTTGTTCGATACATCAATGGTCATAGACTACCTCGCTTTCTGCTTTGTTCTCACGCAGAGCCAGGCAACATCAACGCACAAAGATGCTAGGACAAATTATGGCCTGTTTGGCATTGTGTAATCAACAGCGCCCTGAGCAGCGCCCTCCAAGACACCACCGAAAGACATTGCGTCAATCAAGGGCATCAGGCGAACCAGGTCAGTTGCGCCCTCGTTGTAATTGCCAGACAACATATCCCCCATCGCCTTGGTAACGCCGTAAGCGTAGTCAGCGGGCGCGCCTCCAATAGAAATGGCAGCGCCAAGAGGATCAACATCACCAGAAAACTTAGGCTGAATTGGAAAGCTCGACTCAATGCCAAGCTCATGCGCCATGGCAATGCCACGATAGGTCATGTCACTGTAAATTGCCGCCAAGCCAGAGAAGTCAAAGGCCCTCATGATCTTGTCTTCTGGGTCCATATTATCCCAAACATAATCTGGTGTGCGGAATTTAACGATCGCAGCACCAAGACCCATTGCTATGGCAATGTGAGCCATGTTGTTGCGAACCGAACCGGACGCATAGTTACCCGTAATTTTTGTGAGCGCGCCCATTGTGTATGTGTAGAAAACAAACGGAAGAGCAAGGAGGCCACTCTCAGCGCGACGATATCCCTTAACCCTTGGGTCGATCGGCAACTCAAACGGCAGTTTGCTTGCAACGCTTTCCGGGATGTAGGCAACACCACCCATCACAAGCGGCTTATCGGCAGGCGTACCCATAATAATCCGGTTCATAACGCCAGACTTCAAAGCGTTTCGGAAAGCTAATAGTGCATCCTCATCAGTCCAGGCGTCTGTGTTCGGAAGGATCAATCCACCCTGGCTCTTCTCAGTTGGCATTTCGCCAAACCGACGCATCATGTCTTCACTGATATTGTACCTGGCAAGAAACTCCTTCTCAAACTTCGTAGCTTTTCCGGCAAGAAATCTTTCAGACGCCTCGATGATTGTGTGCCCACGCAGCAAACCATCCATTGACTTCATCATGATGGTCACTGGGCCAAGCAGGTTTAAGTTAAAGAAGGCATTGTTGAGCTTGTTCGATAGCCCATTGTTGAACATGTCATTGCTTAGGCTCTCTTGATACCGAAGCATCGTAGTGCCCTTCACTTGCTCAAGTGCCTCACCCGCCAAGTTCAGCTCACGCTTACCCAGCCCCAGAGATACATCATCCATAAGTGAGAGGACGCCCTTGCCGATCACCTTCATCTCATGATCCATGAACAAAGAAGCCGCATCACCAAACGCAGCAATCCCAGAGCTGGAGAGAAACGTCCAGGTGGTTACGTTGCGCAAACCTTCTGCAATTTTAGTATCGATAGCATCCACTCGATGGCGGTTTGTGCCAACAATCTGATCGTATGCGCCAACATAGTTGGAGATGTACCGATCGATCTTCTTCTCAGGTACGCCCTGCTCCGCCATGTCCGCGCGGATGTTTATCAGGTGATCTTCGAGGGTAATCAAGCCACCTGTCTTGGGGTTGCGCACTCGCTTATGGAACTCAATCTTAGGAGCGACCCTGCTTGTGTACGCAATCATTACAGACTTCACATCTTTCACCAGGAAGTCAGCGATTAGGGCGTTATCAATATCCAGGCGCCGAGACATCAAAGGTGATGACCTACCGAAGCCAGTAAAGATTGCATCCAGCATATCTTCATCAGTCTGGCCAAGAATGTTGTCGATCGTTTGGTTTACCCTCTTGGCGATTTCAGCTGGATCAGTAGAATACTTAATGTACTTCACCGTGCCATCGGGCTGCGTAACGTAATCCTCTGGGTTTTCCCGAAAGTGTTTGGCAAGTATTCCAAAGAAACCCTCTCGATCAGCTTCGATTGCACGCCGGTTGTAAAAGCGAGGGAAGTGTCGCTTTAGTCCACTAGGCTTTCCAGCGTACTTCGCCTTGCGAAACTCGATTGCATCTAGGTAGCCTTGAATCTTAACCCGCGTATCATTCATTGCTTTGCTTAGATCGCCAAGCGCATCGAACATGGAAGGCGTTAAATCTAGCTGCTTGTAAATGTCACCAATTTCCTCAACGCTTCGAGCGTTATTGATAAGCTCAAGCTGCTCTTCAAACTTATCAATTTTGGCAAGAGAGCCTTCAATCTCAGACTCTAGTTTTTTCTGAAGCTCTAGCTGTTTCTCGCTCAAGCCTCGGCTAGACGCCTGTGCGCGCAGAGATTCAAGAATATCAATCTTTTTTTGAGTTTGTTTGCGTAACTTTTCTGACGCTCCCGTCATCCACCTGCGGTTCTGAGCAATAATACTGTTAGTCACGCTGATCATTTCGCCTTGCCTGCCAGATTGCTTGAGCAAGTTTTCAACGAAAATGTCCTCAGTCCCAATAAGACCAACGTCTTGAAGGTCGCCCTTGTATTTAAGCATGAACGACTCAACTGCCTGAACGGAAGCAGCTTCCTGCGGGGTCATCTTTTCATAAGGCGTATTGGACATGTAAAGATCGCCAATATGCTCATACCAATCAGAAGGCGCGAAGCTGTCTTTGCCTAGTTTCCTGCGAATGGTCTCGACATAAGCTCCGACAGGAATGCCCAGAACAGAAGCATTGCCCCTGGGGCTCACCTCTCGATAGTTATTGTCAATGACCTCTAGGGCAGAGAACCAATCACCATCCCTACGCCCGGCCTCCATGTAGACAGAGTTACCAACACTACCTTGATGCTTATTGGCAACGAGCAGTGAGCCATTGTCGCCAGCAAGTTCTAGCATTCCTCGCTTATGCTCCATGGGAATATCTGGATCAGACAGCTCCGTGCGAACAGGCGTAGGAACAACCCCTGATAGAGGGCTTTCATTGAACCACTTGCCGGTCTGCGTGAAATCATCAGGGGAGCCAACGTCTCCATCAGCAGACCTTGAGGCAGCAGCTTCGCCTTCAACATTGCGGACATTGCTTAGCCATTCGCGCATGCCCTTTGCGCCTTGTCGCGTCCTTTCAGACTGACGAGCGGGAGCACCCATAATTCGACCAAGGCCATAACCAACAGTGGCGCCTAGCAGTGGAGCCGCCGCGGAAACTAATGCAGCATCCCTAAGCTCTTGGGATGGGTCATCAGAAATACCAATCGCACTAAGAGTCGATGGCGCCTGATATGCAAGCTCAGTCACACCAGCATCAATCGCACCAATCTTCGCAATGCGACTAGCGGTAATAGGTCTAGCCGCAGCCTGAACTGCACCTTCAAATGCAGGGGCCTTAGTCAGACCTGCCTGCAATCCCTTGAAGCCAATCGAACCGGCAAAGGGAATTAGGATAGAAGCAGCCGTGGTCGGATGGCCGATCATAACATTTGCAGTAGAAGAGCGGGCAATCGTTTCTTTGTACTGATTTGTACGCGACAGGGAGTTTAGTGTGGCATTGAAGTTGACCTCGCTCCCAATGCCGTTGCGCCGAAGGAAGCGAGCATCTTCATTCGACATAGGATTGCGTTCGATATAAGACTCAACCCTATCAACGCTGTCAGGCTCAAAGTCGTTTCTAGTGTATGTCTGAAGCTCAGTGGCTATTGGATTAAATACATCCCCCCAGAGCGCATTTGTTGTTTGTCCGAGCGTAGGTCGCACATCCGCGTTTTGACCTTTTTGTGATACAAACGGTTTAGCTGGAGGAACTTTAATGTCCATTACTGTAACGCCTCATATTTTTCACGGGCTTCATTGAAGATATCAAGAGGGTCTACACCATCGAGCTCCCTCTTGTACTTCATATAATCAGGGCTGGACTCAAAGGATTCAGCAGTAACATGATCCAGTGTTGCTAGGTATTCGATATCTAACTCAACAATTTTTTCGTCCGAGACGCCTGCCCTGTGGCCAAAGTCCAACATGCGCCTTGCGGTATGACGAGCTTCACTCTTGCTGTCAGAACTAGCGGGTAGAGCTGTAAGGGACCATATCTCATCGTTGATAGTGATTGGCGTAAAGCCTGAGCCATCGTCGTACCCAACATCCCACCGGGGAATACCTTCGTTGAAGCTAGAAATAACTGGGCGATACTTTAGCTCAACGCCAATCGCTTGAAGGCCAGCGTAGATTCGATCTCTGCGCTGCAATCTAGTTTGAGCTTCCATGCTTGAGGTAAAGACTTGAGCAACGGCCCTTGATCTAGTTAAGACATTCAAGCCAACAAGGTCACGCAAGCCCTCGACCCCAGCGTCGAAAGCAGTACCACCGCGCATTAGCTCACTGAAATCTCCAGACTCAGATATAAGGTCAGCAAGCTGATCTACGTTGTTCAGGATGTCACCTCTAGACACATAATTTAAGCGTGCATAAACAGTAGAGTCGCCAATGTAGGGGCCGACAACCTGGGTATCGACAATGGCCCCCTCGCTAATGTCATCAACGATTTCGGAAACAACATCCTGCGTGATGCGGCGACCGTTTAACTTGGCATACCTAAGAGAAGCAATGACCTGTTTCTTGTAGCTATTGCTCATAGGGAAGCCATCTAGCGCAGCGTAAATGGTCCCAGACTTAGGCAGCTCAAGGTCTGACTTTAGATCAGCTGTTAGGTTGCCATCATAGGTTCGCTCTAGAGCCAGGATTTCAACCGGAGACTTTCCGTACTGACGCGAAGCCAGCAGGATAGAAGAGTATTGAGCATAAGCATCTTCGCTCAAAGCCGACCGCATGGCATCAATCGGAACCGTCGTTCCATCATCCAGCGTTCCAAAGCTATTGCTCGCCTGCTCAAAGAAAGCAAACGCGCCTTCGATCTCTTCCTGGTTGTTGCTAGTCAATGCAGACTTCATTGCCTTAGCTACAGTAGGTAGGATGATGCCCTTCTGGAAAGCTGCGTTAGCCTTTGGATTGTTAATCGCTTGAGAAATTGTAACAGCTTGGCCATCGAATATAGAGTTGTCGTAAGCCTTTAGGTCATCAGGCAATACAGAAAGGCCAGACTGTATGGCAGTCTCAACAGAACTTGAGAAGGTTCGCTTAACTTGATCCGCTGCGTCTTCATTTAGGGCATTAAGCCGGGCGGCCATGAACCCTCTCGTTACGCTGTCCGAGGCTTTGTAGCTAACGCTGAGAAGGTCGAACAGTTTCTGTTCATCATCGGACTCAGCAGTGAAGGGCAAGCCTGATACAACAGCCATTTCAATCTTGCCGTATGCCTCTGCGGATACAGGTATGTCCCTCTGCTTTACTGAAGCAACAGACGAAATCATAGAGTTGGCTTTGCCTAGAAGCGTATCAGTATTGCTTAGGCCGGACATACTAATCCGGCTCAACAATGCCATGCTATCACCGGCAAGATCATTAGATTGCTCTAAGTCTCGTATTTGCTGGCTGAACGCTGAGGTTGCAGATGTGTTTCGCAGCTCTTCTCCGCGTGCTCGCTCTGGCCGAACATCCATAAAGCGAGTGGCTAGAGAAGATCGAGAGTCCTCTTCCATTTCGATCATTGCTCGATAGACTTCTAAGCCTTGCTCGTCACCAAGAACGCCCTGGAGTTCGATAAGGTCTGGGCGACTAGACTGTAGCTCAATGCTAATCTTGTCCATGTCATCAGAACTAAGATCGAGGGCATCCAGCTTCTTAACCAAAAATGTTGGCAGTGCCTCAGCCATAGCCCCCTGGCGAACATCAACATCAGCAATGCTACTTACGCTGGTAATTAAATCATTCAGGCTTGTGCCTGGCTGAATCTCAAGATCGCCAACAGCATCCTCAACAGCGACCTTCTCAATATCAGTATCCAGCTGCGCAATAGAATCGAGCGCAGAAATAATAGAACCAGCGCTTTGACTGGCAGACGCAGAGGCAATCATTACCGGAAGGTCTGGAATGCCAAGCTCTTGCGCAGTTTCTATAGACAAGGACGGGTTGCGAACCGCTAGCTTTAGCTTGGCCTGCTCGCCCTCAGATAGCGTTGAGAACGTAGTCATCAGGCGATTACTGTCCATCATGCTTTCGAGGCCATCAAGTTTTTCGTTACTCTTGATGTACTCGGAAACAGATATCCCATTAGGCGAATCAAAGAGCGACTGATTGCGCAGGCGCTCATTGGCAAGGATGATCCTGATTTGCTCTGGGTCTCCACCTTTCGCAATCAAATCACCGGCAAAGCTAATCTGTTCATAAGATGCAATCTGATTAGCGCGTCGAATTGCAGCCCTTTGAGCTGTGATTTCTTTTTTCTTTAGAGTTGCGTAGGTGCTGGCTACATACTGCTGACCAGTTTCTTGCAAAACGCGACCATAAAAGTTTAGCTCACCGTCTTCCTTTACCGCGCTCTCATACATGGCTCCAACGTAGTCGGACATACGCTGACGGTACTGATCGGCGTTTGCAGAACTACTCGCTAGCTCAGAGCCTTTAGCCTGGATTTCGGATAGGACCGAATCCTGAAAGCGACGATCGATTAAGTCCTGATATGCCTCAGTTGCAATCGAGCCGTAAGAAGACGGTGCAGTGTATGCGATAGGCTTACCGGTTTCGGGATCAATGTTTACAACGTCAGAAGAAGATCGAGACATGGCCTCTTTTTCGCCGCGCTTTTCTGCTTGATTGGCAGCAACGCGATATGCCTCTTGAGTGACCTCGTTGGCGAAAGAACTAATTGCCTCACCAACAGCCCTGCCACCCTGGCTTGCCCTAACAACACCAATAGGCTTGTTAAAGGTCTGAGTTTTCTGCCTGATAACCGCCATCGTAAAACCTATTTAGCCCGTTGATATTTGTAAGCGCCAGATGCCAGCGTTTGAGTTGCCTGAAGTAATGATGCGCGATATGCGTCACGACCCTGAGAACGCTCAGCGCCAGCCCTTTGAGCTGCCTGTATAGACTCAATATCTGTTTGCCTTTGAGCCCGTCTAAGGTCAGTCCCAATCGTTTCAGCTTGCTTCTCCATGAAGGCTCGAACGCTTGTGTCAGAGCCAATGTCTCGGCCCATAGCGGCAAACGCAGCCTGGTTAGAGGACGTAGCTGAGCGATACTCTTCCATACGCGCATTAGCGATTTGAGCAGCCTGAGCTTTATTTAACTCACGCTCGGTCTCAATGTTGTAAGCGTTTAACTCTCCAGCACGCTTTGCAGCCTTGCCAGCCGTGACGGTCCCATAGGCTGAAAGAAAGGTGCTACCAGCCAACAAACTCGCAGTAATTGGGTCCATTATAGAATTACCTCCGCGATGAAGCCGTTGACCTGCATTGGAAGTGGCTCGTTCTGTGAAATAGTTACCTTCGGGTCGCGACTGTACCCAAGCAACCTATACTCTTTCTTGCCAGAGAAAGGCGATGAAAGGCTGGTCGCTCTATCGTTTACCTTAATCGAAGACGTATCTTTGATGTCTGCAACGACAGTGTGAATGCCGCGTATCTCACCGGTCACCGGACCACCGGTCATGTTGGCATCAGCTGCATTGCTTTCGATCACTGCGTTGAACTTGACGCCTACGCAGATCGTAGTGCTATCATCGAGGGTGATGTTGATCGAAGCAGTACCGCCATTATCCACAACAGTGTACTCCCCATAGTAGGTTAGGCCATCGGAGCTAAGAGCTTGAACCGTATCTCCTACCGAATAGGCGTCACTAACATCAGCATAGTTAGAGGTCACGTCCACAACTAGGTATCGATCCAGGCCAATCTCACCATCAAACTCGCAAAGAACCAGGTCGCCATCAGGCGTCCAGATGTTTGCAAACACTCGATCGTGAATGCCGCACACCGAACAGAAGTTTCCATCGGTAGTTACTCGCGTCCAGGCTGCGCGCTTCTCAGCTCTGCTAGAGTTAAACAGGGCAAGATCACCATTGCCGTTAGACATAAAGGCGTAGGACTCAGCGCCCTGGAACGCACCATGAGAAACAGTCATGCAGCTTGGGGAGACAATTAGGTGCGATGAAATAGAGGAGATCGAGGTCGAAGTGTAGGCGTCTTCAGCGTCCGTATAAAGATACTCGCGCACGACATTACCACCGTTCTGAACAAAGATAGTGGCGCCATCGATCGAAACAGGTTGAGTGAATGAGCAACCGAACGGCGTCTGCATTCTGATCTGAGCGTTAGTCGGTGTGATAGCTTGGTTTAGATATGTCGGAACATATAGCTCCCCAGACGCACCAAAGATTTGCAAGTCCCTGTTGGAAATCATGTAGCGAATTTCATTCACATGCCCAGTCGCCGCGATGATAGCAATCGAATCAGTATCGTCTGCATCCCCAACATCGAAGTTAAAGAAGCTGCCAATCTGAGACATCCAGATTGCATCAGGCTGAGAAATTGTACCGCCAAAGCAGAGACGGTTTTCATGGAAGGCAACAGCCGCAGGATAGCCGCGAACCGCAGAGAAAGCCTGCTCGTCCCAATCAGCGGTAGGCGCATGAGTTGTCAGCTTAACATAGCCGCCACCATCCTCTGATGAATTAGCTGTTGCCCCAGCAAAATAATACCAGGTGTTCTCATCAATCACCCCACTAACAGTCCTGGAACCGTTAATGCTTGCAGTGTTTATTCCGCCTACGGCAGAAGCATCAGAAACAACAACACCCTCACCGCCAGCATAGCCATGGTTAATATGAGTTACCTCAACCCTGGAACTGCCATCAGTTGTTCTAAGGGGATTAAGAACTGAGAGACGTATTGTCAGAGCGTCAACAACAGTGCCGGTAACTACAGTTGAGCTAGTGTACCCCGTAATATCAATCTCATTGCCTCCATACCTAACGATGGTTCCGACGTGATCCGAAGTCCAGTGGGGCTCGCTTGTGGTCAGCGTAATAGAGCCACTAACGCCGCTAGGGTCTAGTGTCACACCAAACGCCTGGAACTTAGCATATGGCTGATAGGTCTGATTTGAATCAGAGCGCTGATCGAATGAGTAGGTAGTAATCTCAAACGCATCTAGCGCCGTGCGGATAAGCATCCGAGGCATGAACAGAGGGTGACAGATAAACATCACATCGCCGTACTGAGCGACGGTGTACTCTTGAAGATATTCTTCATCGAAGGGTAGGGCCGCAGCATCAGTATCTGCGGTAATCGTCTCCACCAGGTCAACGGTTCCTGCGGCTTTATCCAGGAAAAAACATCGAACCTTCTGATGCTCCACCGAGATAAGATATTGCTCATCGTCGGAGAAAGAGAAGTCAAACAAGTGAGACTGCGCTGGATGCGCGGCGTCATAGGTTAAACCGTAGTCATGAATGAACTTTAACCCGAAGCGCTTTTTAACGCTGCCTTCGGACATAACGATCATGTTCTCAAGGCTGGATGCAGACGCGGCATAGACGGGACTATCAGTCCGCATCTTGAGCGACCCGCTAACCTCACCAAACTGGAAGCTGTTCTGGGGTACTCTGATCTTCTGCATTAGCTACGCCTTTGAGCAATAAATCTCGATGTGTCCAAGCGCTTTGTTGTCTGGCGCTGTGAGTCTCGGTTGCGAGCCTGGGCCATAGCGAGAGCCGCCTTCTGCTCCATCATCTGAGCCATCGAAGCGTCGCGAGCAACAGATACAGCAAGCACCGCTGCCATCGCGTACTCAACAGCTACAGTGAAGTAAGAGGGCCATTGCGCCTCAGTCGCACGGAAGATGTAGTCAGCAACAAGCTCATCAGTCGCGCTGGCATTGCAGTAGATGTTATCCCCGTAAGTATCGAAGCCGATAGGGTAATCATTCACTGTCACGGCATTCACCGTTAGTGTGTTTGCTGGCAACTGATAGCCTGCGTCCCAACGCCCAACAGGCGCGGAGGCAAGGCGGTTTAGAACCGCTTGATTGGTGGCAAAGCGCCACCGAGAATTGGTCAAGGATGCCCGCGCAATGTCTTCATACATTGCATCGCAAACGTCAGCCTCAGCAGAACCGTCCGCAAATGAAGTAATAGGCGCACCACCCATGAGGATAGACGCCCGCGAACATACTTTGATGGCTGTGTTTGCAATATCTGGCATGAAAGTTTGGGGGGAGACTTAGCCCCCCCCACCCCTATTAGTTGTTGTCGAGAACTTCGTAGATGCCGTTGTCGTCAATCGCAACCGCACCCATCGACATCATCGACGTGGCAAGGTGTGCAACCTTCTGAGGCACATAATTCATCTCGGTTTGGACATCGGAGTTGATACCGATACCGATTGCAGTCGTGTGGTATGCAAAGTTTTTGCCGCCAGCAACCGCAGAGGTCGAGAAGATTTTGAAGCCCAAGAACTCCTT
>Ga0228614_1000244_pt1 | contig 33039 bp, 21 predicted proteins | sample 15DmetaG_FD_190531 | JGI IMG/M metagenome (GOLD analysis project Ga0228614, IMG submission 190531) | Seawater microbial communities from Monterey Bay, California, United States - 15D | ecosystem: Environmental > Aquatic > Marine > Coastal | place: USA: California | collected 2016-10-13
TTAGATACCCAGCCTTTTAGAAGTTGACTTAATACTTTAGGACTACCACTATAGTCATTCAGTAAGTGAAATGCATAAATCTTCATGATAATAAATCTGAATAAATCTTTTTTAACTGTTCTCCTCTAACATCCCACCTAAATTGATTTTCAAACCTAAGTCTTGCCCCACTCCTTGAAGTCAAACTTGTTTTATGAAAGATTGAACTGATACCTTTTGAGAGTTCAGAAACAGTTTCATCATAGCTTGATTCTTTAATAGCTATTCCGGATGCTTCATCAACAAATTCACCTGGTCCAGAATTATCTAGACACACTACTGGAAGTCCAAAAGACATCGCTTCTGCAACAACCATACCTGCTCCTTCATGTGAAGGAAAAAGAAACAAACTTGATGTTTTATAAAGCTTCAATAAATCTTTACGCTCTATCCAATCAATAAAAACAACCCTATCAGAAACTCCTTTTCTATTTGTTAAATCTCTTAAGAAATTTAATTCTGGACCACTGCCAACTATTTTTAAAGTCACCATAAGCTTTTCTTCATCACTTAGTTTATGGTAAAAAAGTGCAAATGAATTAATAGTCAAATCAAACCCTTTCAATGGAACTAGACGACCTGCCGAAATAATTGTAAAATCATTTTCAGAAACATCTAATTCACAACCAAAATCTTCAGTTGCAACCGACGGAATTATAGAAATTTTTTCACTAATAGACAGCTTTTCTTCCGAGCTTTTATTCATACACAATATATGATCCGACTTTTTGATTGTTTTTCTCAAAGAAGGGGTTAAATTCCAAAAAAACAATTTAACCAACCAAGTCAGACGATCTTTAATTAAATATTTTTTTGGATAACTTTCTAAATACTGCTTTGGTATTAATGGATGATGCCCTACTGGTCCCCAAACAAATGGTTTGTTAAGTTTCCAAAGATAACTTGGAGTCCAGTCATTATGAAAATTTACATTATGAACTATATCGAAATCAATAGATTGTTTTTTAATAAAAGAAACAATACCAAATTGCCACATCCAATAGTACAACATAGCTCCTCTCCCACCCTTTTTCCAAAACCTCATCCAATAAGGTAAATCGAAGTACAAGAAATTTATATTTGAATAAATATCATTCGGATTTTCCTTCATGAATTCTTCAATCTTTCCTCTATTATTCTTTCTTGTGATTGCCGTAACCTTATTATGTCTAGCTATTTGACAAATAAAATTCCACCCCATACCATCTTCTGAACCTTTATAAGGGTTTACAGCATAAGTAGTAGCTAAAATTTTTCTTTCCATTACCTAATTTTTATTAGTTTAGCTGGGATTCCACCAATTACAGAATTATCAGGGAAACTCTTTGTTACTACAGAACCTGCAGCAATAACACTTCCAGAACCGACTTCTACACCATCTAGAAAAGTAACTTTACTTCCAATCCAACAATTTGCTCCAATCTTAATTCCTTTTCTGGATACACCTTGATGCCTAATAAGATCCTCTTTATTTTGATAATTATGGTTTTCAGGGTGACAGCTTAAATACTGGCCAACAATACAATCGTCTCCTATTTCTAAACCTCCCGCTCCTCCTAAATAAGCAAATTCGCCAATACCTACATTATTTCCTATTTTAATATAACTACCAATATCATTTAAAGAAGTAGAAACGATAACCCTACTAAAATCTCCAATACCAACATTATTACCGAAAAAAACTCCCTCTTTTCCCAAAGCACTTATTGAAACATCATTTCCCAACTTTAAAAAATTTCCATAGTGGATTTTAGGAACATTAAACAACTTAACTCTCTTACCTAAAATTGCTCCTTTAGGATTTTTTAAATAAAGAAGAAACTTTGTTCCTCTGAGTAATGAGAAAACTTGAATAATGAGGAATTGTAGTAAAGAAAAACTTGTTAAATTTTTATCAAAATTAAAGTTTGGATTTCTTAATTTTATTATTCTTTCGATTATAGTCTTCATTATGAAAGTTTATTTAAAATAGACTTCATTATTTCTTTCATCGTAACGTCTAAATCAATGTTATTAATTAAAAAATAATTCTCATTTTTTCGTCTTTTTTCTAACTGATTAAATAAATCACTGTAATTTTTAGTTAATTCAATAATTGTTTCAGCAGACAATTCTTGTTTTCTCTTTAAAATAACCTCAGGTGAAGCAAATAGAAAAAAGTTACAATTAGGTGTAAAGACAAAGTTAAAACCAAATTTAACAAGGCTTTTTGGTAAAGTTATATTACTTCGTTTACTATCTAAAATAAAGTCATAATAATACCTATCATACAAAACAACAACTCCTCTATATTTATATTTAAAATTAACATAGAATTGCCCTATTAAATAATCTAGGTAATAGTAAGAGAAACGAACTAATGACGAAATAAAACTACTATTTTGACCTTGTCTTGGCAAAGTATTGGCCGCATCTTGCTCAGCTTGTTCTTTTCCTTTTGTCCATGCACTTAGAATAGGTAATAAAGAAGGTCTGTGTCTAATAACAACCACCTTCTTCCGATGCTTTTTCTCCAATTCTTTTTTTACATTTTCAATAATCGTTGACTTCCCTGCTCCATCAACACCACTAAAGGTAACTATTAATCCTTTTTTCACTTTTAAACTTCTTAAAACATCAAAAAGGTAAGTAACCTTATTGAAATATTTATTAACCCCTTGATTTTGATGATACTTTTGAAAAACAAATGAAAAATTATTTTCTTTACCTTTTTCTCCGTAAAAATGCAATAAAGCATCTGAAAACTCATCGTCTTTATTTAAGTATCCCTTTAAATATAAATAATGTTTTGGAACATTAACACCATTCAACCCATAAAAACAACCCACATATTGAGCTGTAGTATTTTTATTCATGCACTTAACTCCAAAGTCATTTACTTCTATGGTATTCAAAACCTCTTTTTTTTCTAAAAAAACAACTGATTTCCTTTTAAAGGACCAAATAAAATCTAGAGCTAATACTTCACCATCATTGAAGAGTAATGAAACAGCATACATATTTGATTTCTTTACAACTTCAACTTTTTTAACAAACTGATTATTATTCAAAAAGCCAAGAATACTTTTTAACTCAGATTTATTGATACAAATATCGATATCTGAATAAACACTTAGCAACTCTGGTTCATTGTCATGAAATTTAATCGTTGCATAATCTCTATCTTTAATAAAATCGAAAAAATCTATTATGAAAAGACCTCTTTCCGAACAAAAATCACTTTCCAATACATAACTCAAAGCATCGTTCCAAGTTTCTAACAACCAGAATATTTGAACATGCCATTTTTCCTGCTTAGAATAAAGGTCGAGATAATCAATTATATTTATAAGTAAATAATATTTTAAATATTCTTTTATAAATTCTTTAGGTTCATTTGAACTCTCAATTAAACCAATTACCTGATTAAACTGATCATTATTAAATATATCTTCCTTAAATGATTTCCAACTAGTTCTAGAAACCATAATATTTTGTTGAAAAATAAAATGAAAAGCATCAAAACCTACTGGAAAATAATCTTTTGACAACTCCCAATCGTAGACACCAATCTTACCTTCACTTAAATACATATTCCATGGAGTAAAATCTCCATGTCCAAGTCCGACCTTAATATTTTTCTTCTCCAGACTATTGATTAAATAATCTAACTTCCTTAATATACCTTTAGGAATCCTTGAATCATTTATTTTTTTTAAGTTTTGAACTTTCTCTTCTAAATTAAAATTAGAAAAAAAATCTGACATCTGAATTTCAGTTAAACCTACCTTATTTATCTTATTAATAAAGTCAGCATGTAAAGATGTTAGTTTATTTTCTCTTTCTGATAGATATGACAAATCCTCTATCTCTAAAACATCATTAGAATATGACAGGATTTTAGGTGTTAAAAAATTTGCGGATAAAACTCCTTCTACTTTTTTTAAGGTATCGTATTCATTTTTTATAATATCACTAGATATAGGTGTTGTTGCAACTTTAAAAAAACTACTTCCTGAATTTAGTTCTTTGTAAACAAGCATTTTATTATTTGGTCCAACTGTACCTGCAAACAATGCCCAATTAGAATTAGACAAATCTAAAATATCTTTTTTATTTAAATCTAATCGCTCAACATAAACCTCTTTATAGTTAAGTAAAATCTTTTGAAGTCTAAACTTAAAAACCAATCGAAAAAAAACAGATAACAACCTGGACTTTAAAGAACTAACGAGATAAAATTTTAAAAACAATGGAGAAGAAGCCTTTGCGTTACAAACCCATCTAGGTGATCCGTCTGGATTATTGACAATAATAAGACCTATTTTTTTAGATTGACTATCTTTTGATGAAATCTTATAGTTAAGATGTGAAAGAATTTTCTCCATAAAATAATTTAATGCAATATTTTTAGACTCAAAAATAAGATTTTAATTGATTACCAAATCACTACGTTTCTTTTTTAAAGCTAACTTCTGTTTTCTAGTTAACATTTTGTTATGTCCAAAAGAAACGTACATTATAATTAACTGGTAAAACAAAATCCCATAATTAGACTCTCCAAAAACACCAAATTCAGTAAACGAATTAATTATAAGTGGTATGAGAATACAATACAACATTAACTTGGTCTCTTCTGTTTCTTTAGCTATTCCCTTGAAAGTAAATAGTAATTGAAAGAAAACAATTGTCAGCCCTATAAATCCTAAATTAACCAATACCTGCATAAAAGTATTGTGTGTCATTTTTCCAGCATAGGTATTCTCACTTTGAAAAGATTCCGTATAATCAATCCGCATAAAACCAAAACCTAAAAGAGGCTCCCTAGGTAGACCTTCATTTATTAAAGCTGTCCAAAACGGAAGTCTTCCTGTAAGTGTCAGGATTTCCTCTAAACGTTCTGGGTCTCCATCTTTCAAAATGATTTTATTAACCGCATAAGGCATTACACTAAAAAGCACGATACTAGCAGTGATAATTATCTTAGGGTCAGACAATTGTTTTAGGTGAAAGGCTATTATCAAAAATGCACCTATTAAAGAAGATCTGGAACCTGTTTCATAAAGACCATAAAAAATAATGAGTAATTTAAATACCGTCCAACCAATCTGATGCTTTCTTTTAATGTCAAATAACAAACCTGCAACGCCAACTCCTGCAAGCATTCCTAATTCATTTGGATTCATCATATACCCACCAAGTCGAGCTTCTTCTCCTCCATTCGTCAACCTATAAAAAACGTCCGGATTAACCCACATTCCTATTACAAAAATTAGAATAAGAATAAACACAGAATTTCCTAAAAGGTTATAAAACTTAATTGTGTGTTCAGGAAAATATTTATCTAATAAATAAATTGACTTTATAAAAAAGTAACAAAAAACTAAGGTTTGAGCGGTCATAAATAATTGGAGTGCACTATACCCAACATTCGTACTCCAAAGTAATGACATAAAACCTAAAAACAAGTACATCACATACATCAATGGTGATAATACATTCTTCCACTTCAAAGAATCTACCGCTCCATATTTAATAATGTTTTGGAAAATTGCGTAACTCCAATATAATACTCCAAGTCTTCCAACTACTTTTATACCCCTAGTAATAATGATATTTTCACTCCAGGTAAAAAAACAAGCTGTCATTAAAAATAATGCCCAAAACAATTGTACTTTTTGCTTTTTGAGGAATTTAGAGTGATCCATAGTCATTTTACTTGATAGAGTTTATCAAAATCATTTACAACTTTATCCCAGTTAAACTCTTCTGTTAGCAACCTTAAGGCATTCTTTCCTTTTATTTTAAGCTCCTTTTTTTTATAAAATTCATGAGCAAGATTTAAACCATCAATAAAAGAAGGAATATCATCATTTTCAATAACAATACCAGCGTTATACTTGGTTAATAAAGCTCCCAGATTGGTAGCTTCGGTAACTAATGATGGAACTGAAAAAGACGCAGCTTCAATTACAGCAGTAGGTAAACCTTCATTTCTAGAAGGATGAACAAATAAATCAAAATTATTTATGATCTCATTCTTCTCATCATCGTATTTACTTCCAAAAAAATGAATTTTATTAATCCCCATTTCTTTAGCTAGAGACTTTAGTTTATCTAAGTCAGAACCATCCCCTACTATCTGTAGCTGTACATCTCCAAAAACATTCTCAACTTCCTTGAAAGAATTTAATAAAATATCTAGCCCTTTAGTGTAAATGTCAATCCTACCAACGTATCCAATTATAAAAGTAGAGTTGTTTTTAGAATTATAATCTTTTGGTTTTAATTCAAAACCATAAGGAATTAGTATAGATTTATCATTTTTATAAATCCTATTCAGTCCATTTACCTCACTAACACCTAAAGAATGAACTTTAGAAACATTTTTTAATAATACTCTTTCAAAAAACAAAAAGTATATTTTTTTAAAAAGCTTGTTTCTTCTCATGGCTATTTCATTATAAGCCCCATGAGGTGTTAAGACAAAAGGTATACTATGTTTTTTTAAAAACACAGCTAAACTAAAATAAATTGGTATCCAACCTCCATGAAGGTGCACTACAATATTATGTCTTTCTTCAATTAGTTTACTTTTTAATCTCTTATCAATCTTAAAAGGGTTTTTATGAGCTAAAAATAATAAGGTTTGGAAAGGTCTTTCTCCATAATTATGACCTAGGTCTTTTGTTACTCCCCATATTGAAACATCTCTTTTAGATAAAGCTTGACGAGAAGCTAATTGGTAAACCACTTTATTGACACCATTCATCCTATTTGGATTGGCTTTACCAAGTATCAAATGAACTATTTCCATAAAATAAAGTTATGTTTTTTTAATACAAACTGCCAATACCCTAGAGTAATAATTTGAGCTGAAATTAATCCTACTATAGCACCGTTCATCCCAAATTCAATGAGTAAAAAGTAAAAAGTAATAAGACTAAAAAGGAATGATAATAAATACCCCGTAAAGAATACTTTATTTAATACTAAAATTCGAATAGCAATTCGGATTGGGTATCCTAGGAAAATAAAAACATATAATAAAACCATTCCTTTTACTATAAAAGAATATGGAACATACTTCTCGCCACCTACTAATTGAATAACAGTTGACGAAAAGAAAAATAAAACGGCTAACATAATTCCAAAAATAACACTGCTCTTCAAAGAGATTCTTAACAGGTATTTTTTTGCTATTTCTTTTGATTCAACTAATTTTCTTGCAGCTTCTGGTAAGACAAAATTTTCAAAAGTTTGAAGTATTAAATTTAATACCCCAAATAAAGATTGAACCAACCTAAAGGCACCTAACATCTCTACACCTAAAAACAATCCAGAAAAAACTACAAAAAGATTACTTGACCACCACTGTGTAATTGAGGTTAACAACAACCATTTACCTTGATGAAAATGTAAAAGAACATATTCTTTAAAAAGATCTAAGTCAGGCATTTTGTAACCAACAACAAACAATGAATATATTAGCCCTGGTAAATATGAAAAACCTAAGTAAAAAACAACCGTTGAAAATTCACTTTCCGAGTTATACCAAAGCACAAAAAGAAGAATTAACTGAGAACCAATTGTTAGAAAATCAACAAGAAAAGCATTAACCACTTCCGATTTTGCTAAAAAAAGTTTTCTAAAATAATCGTTCATTAAAAAACCAATAATATATAATATTACAGCACCTTCAAAGCCACGAAAACTAGATAATAAATCAATTTTTAAAGCATTCAATACTTGTAAAGAAAGAGCTAAAATTACAATCAATAATACCTGAGTAATAAAACTAAAAGAAACATAACTTTTTTGATCTACCTGTTTGCTGATAGAAACTTGTAAAGGCTGAATAATAAGTGCATTTAAAACACTAACTACGGCATAATTAAAAAGTAATAAAGAGGAAAAAAGTCCAAAATCTAAAGTTGACAATAAAAACCTTGCCAATATAATTGTAGTAACAAAACTTCCTCCACTAAAAACAGCTTGATCTAAAAGAACAATGAAATTCTTGTTAAAGATTCTTTTTATCATTGTCTATCTGTTCTTTTTAAATATACTTTTTGAAATATGAACTAATCTTTGAATAATTTTAGAAATTTTATAAAAAAAGAGTTTAACCTTTTTTAAATGTTTTCCTAAATCTTTAAGGTTATAAATATCTCTTAATATACTTGGATTAAAGTTGTTTCTATTCAAAATAAAGTACATCTCTGAAAATTCATACTCTTCCTTTAATAATTCGAACTCAGTAACTCTCTTCTTAGATGTATTTCTTGCATCGACAACAAACATGTTAGTATCCGAAATAGACATTACCATATTGGCTTTATTAGATCTAGTTAACGCTTCGTTAAGAACAACCACTAGGTCATATTTAGATTTCAATGTTTCAAAATACGACTTCATTTCTTCAAATGTGTACTTTTTAAACTTAGGATGAGCTAAGTGCTGGACAGAGAATCCATCAACTTGAACTACTTCAGAAGTCTCTCTTTGATCAATAAAACCTAACTGATTCGTGACGTCAATAAACAAAATATTTCTGTTTTGAAAAGAAAAAGCTTTTGCTAAATGATAAGAAACAAATTCAGCTCTATCCTCAAATTCGTAGGAAGAAAAACAAATCATGCTGTTATCTTTTGCTAAACCTTTAAGCTCCAGTTCAATCGCATTTTTTAAAAAGACTCTTTCTAATTCTTTCTTAGTATAAAGCTTTGGGATCAATAAAGAAATAGGTATGGATGAATTGGTTTCAATTGTAATAGCATCATTTACTTTTGCTTTCAACTGGTGGACAATAAATATTAACAATACAGCAGCAAACATTCCAAGTAAAGCTGATATAATTACAATAATTGTTTTATTGGGAGAAACAGGGTCTTGAGGAATGTCTCCTGGTGATATTATTTTATGAAATGAAATTTTTGCTGCTGCAGCTATTTGAGCTTCTATCTTTTTTTCATTTAAAAAATTATACGTTTGCTGGTAAATGTTAAATTCTCTATTTAAGTCCATCAAGATTCTTTCTTTACCAGGAACTCCTATGAATTCCATTTCAGCTTTTCTAATCTCCTGAGCTAAAATGTTTCGTTTACTTTCTAAATTATTTCTTGTATTATTTATACTTTCAACTAAATAATCGGTTAAATCATTTATTTTATCATCAATTACTTTTACTCTTTCATCATTATCGGTAAAAACTAATTGTAAATCCCTTCTATCGGATTGAAGTTGCTTTATTTTCTTTATAATCTCAGTCGACAAAAGATCTGTAAAAGCTTCAAAATTTGGTGCTAACTCTAAGAAATTATCTTTACCTTCTTTAATATAATCGTTTAACTCATTAATTGCCTTTAGAGACATCTCTAAATTAGTTAATTGAATTTTTAATTGAGATACTTTTCTTAAATCCGTTTCTGTTTCCTGAACCATGTTTGTGATAAACATAGTATCTCTATAAGTTTGAATCTTATTTTCTGAATTTGCGATCTTTACTAGAGTACTATCTATCTGACCAGATAAAAAGTTTACCGTTAAGTTTGCAGCCCTATATTTTGTATTTATATAATCGTCTATGTATTCTTCTGCAATCTTATTCACAATCCTTGCCGTTTTTTTAGGATTTGAATTCTTGTAAGTAATACGAATTACAGGTACATCATCTTTAACTGATTTTATTGAAAGGTTTTTTGAAATATTCTTGTAACTTTTCTGTGGACTGTAAATGACAAACTTGTAATTATCTGCAATATCTAAATCTGGATTTGCGCGACAAACTGAGTCGTTTAATGAAATGAAAAAAGTACCAATCTCCGTATTTAAAATACTCCCCAACTCTCCCCTTACTGTTTTTCCTAATGTAGGTAAAGTTAAAGCATAATTCTTTTTATCTTTTATTTCTATGAAAAAATCCTTGTTCTCAACTTTTGGTTTTAAATTGTAATACTTAACAAAAAAGGGAGAATTATCGTAGATCTCAACTGTTTTAATCTTTCCAATTCGGAACATTTCAATATTAAAATCTAGTTCTTCAATTACTCTATTGATTAAAACTTGTGATTTTAAAACCTCAATTTCTCCTGCTATTTTGTTTGCGCTAGAAAAAACATCTAATTCTTTGAAAAGGTTATTACTTGGAACAGCTTCATCTAAATCTGCTAACTTTAATTTAGCAGTACTTTCATACATTGTTGTAGTATACTTAAGGTAAGTTTTAGCAAAATAAAAACCCGTTACCATGAATAAAATAATAATAGGTAACCCTCTCCAATATGGTTTTAATAATCTAAAATTATCTTTCATAAATTATTGATTAAATACACCAAATAATACAGCAAACGTAGAAAGTGAAGTTGCAAAAGGAATTATAGTACTAATTCTTTTATCAAACTGTTTATATTTCTTTGAAGGAACAATCACGATATCGCCTGGATGAACTTGAATATTCTTACTCAAATAGTCTCCAGACTTACGAAGATCAACATTTTCAACAAGAACACTATCACCAAAAGGTCTAACAACTTTAACATACTTTAAATCTGCATAAAACTCAAAACCACCAGCTTTAGATATTAACTCTAAAAGATTATTTTCTTCTTTATCAATTGTCATCGTTTGAGGAACTCTTACCTCACCTAATATTGAAATTTGCTTGTTTAAAATTTTAACATCAACAACAGGATTAACTAACCATTTACTAAAAGTATCTTTTAAAAAGTTTTTTAGCTCAATAACAGTCATTCCCTCAACAATCTGTTTCCCGAGTCGAGGTATATCAACAGATCCTTCATCGTCAACTAAAAGCCACTTACCATAAATTTGGTTTGAATTATACACTCCATAAACCGAACCAACACTTAATTCATCTTGAAGCCAAACACTTATACTAATCTTATCGTTCTTACGAATAGTATATCTATAACTCTCCGAGAAACGAAAATTTGTATCCAATTCAACAATACTCTCTTTTCTTTCTTTATTCTTGAAAAGAAAAATATTAGAAGTTTTGCAAGCAGATAAGCTCAGTATTATTAAAAACAATAAAGAGAATAACTTCATTTCTTTTTTAATATTCTTTTAATCAAACCAGGCTTAGTATTCTCTAGTTGACTTTTAATTTCAATAACAGACCTCAAAACAGACTCAACTTTTTCCATGTCTTCGTCTCCCTTTACTAAATAATCAAAACCACCAGCCTTGAGAAAGTTTACAGCCGTTTTAATATCATTTTGTCCCGAAAGCATTACAACAAAAATATTTGGATCATACCTTTTAATTTTGTTCAAAACTTCCCCACCGTTTATAACATCCATGTAGTAATCTAAAAAAACTACATCGGGTTTTTCTTCAATAGCGTTTAAGCAATCTAAACCATTTTCAAAAGCTGTTACATTATCAAAACCAATACTTAACAAGTATTTTTCAAACAAGTTTAAATAAACAATATCATCTTCTACAATGAATATTTTTAAATCATTCATATTTTTTGCTGATTATTTATCAAAATATGTAATTAACTGATTCACAAAGATAGTAATTAATTTAATATTGATCTTGCTCAAATAGGAATATAAGCCAACTATTTTAACAAGAAAAATTAAAATATCGAGTCATATTTAATTACTTTTATTGATCGTAAATAATTTATGAGGTAACATCTCTAATTACCAGTAATTAGAATAAAAAAAAACAAAAAATGAGATTTTTAATAATTTCTATCATTTGGTTAATAATTGATCTTTATTGTTTTCAGGCTATAAAAACAAGCTTACAAAATAGCAGTAATACAACAAAAAATATTTTATATTCTGTTTATTGGATAACAGATATTTTATTAATATCAATAATACTTTACTTGTATTTTTCTGGTAAAATAGAAAATAGTGGAAGTAAAATCTTTAGCTCTTTGTTTGGTCTAATGATCATATCCTTAGCTCCCAAATTAATAATTACTCCCTTTCTTTTGCTTGAAGACACTTATCGATTCGGAAACTTTATTATCCAAAAAATAGCATCCTTCTCGAGTACGACAAATCTAAAAATTGGATTTCAAGAAAGAAGAAAAATCATCAGTCAATTAGGGCTAGGTCTTGCATCAATACCTTTCTTCAGTTTAATTTATGGAGTTGTCAAAGGAAAATACAATTACAAAGTCCACCATGTCACACTTAAATTTAAAGATCTACCAAAATCATTCGATGGTTTTACAATTACCCAGCTATCAGATATTCACTCTGGAAGTTTCCAAGACAAGAGTGCTGTAGAAAAAGGAGTTAATCTAATAAATAATCTAAATAATGATTTGATTGTTTTTACAGGTGATCTTGTCAATAATAAAGCTGAAGAAATGGATGAATGGATTACGACTTTTGGTCAGTTAAAAGCTCCTTTCGGAAAATTATCTATTTTAGGAAATCATGATTATGGGGATTATGCTAAATGGGATTCACCTGAAGAAAAAAAGAAAAATTTTAACCGACTAATGGAAGTACACAAAGAAATTGGATTTAAACTTTTAATGAACTCCAACACTGAGATATTGAAAGGAAACGAAAGTATCTCAATAGTAGGAGTTGAAAATTGGGGATTAAGAGGTTTTCATAAATATGGAGACCTAGATAAGTCCGTTAAAGACATTCCTAACTCACAATTTAAAGTATTGTTATCCCATGACCCTTCACATTGGGAAACTAAAACATTAAACCATGAAAAACATATTCACTTAACGTTATCCGGCCATACTCATGGAATGCAGTTCGGTATCGAAGTTCCAGGATTTATTAAGTGGAGCCCTATCAAATATATTTATAAACAATGGGCGGGAGCATATCGAAAAAACGGCAAATTCTTATATGTCAATAGAGGCTTTGGTTTTTTGGGATACCCTGGAAGAGTAGGAATTATGCCTGAAATAACCTCCATAACACTCAAAAAAGGATAATCCCTAGTTTAAATAAATATAATAATCTCCATTCGATTATTAGTTTTAAATCGATTTTTATGCCTAAAGACAAATTTACAGCTGTGTTTAAGAAGCATTTTGGTTTTATTCCAAATTTTAACCAGGAACAAGCTATTAAATACTTATTCCAATTAACTTATTCTCCTGAAATAAATCAACTTTTCATACTCTCAGGATTTGCTGGAACAGGTAAAACCTCTATTTTAGGAGCTTATGTAAAAACAATAACAGAATTAAGAATAAAATCTAGGCTTTTAGCTCCAACAGGAAGAGCTGCTAAAGTTCTGAGTAATAACTCTAATAAACAAGCATTTACAATTCACAAACAAATATATAGAAGAAAAAACTCAACTGATGATTATAATTCATTAAGTCTTTCTCCAAACTTATTTAAGAATACAATTTTCATTGTAGATGAAGCATCTATGATTGCAGATTATAAAATCGACAACAGAAGCCTGACAAATTCTAGAAACCTTTTAGAAGATTTAATTGAATATGTTTTTTCAGGTGAAGGTTGTAAATTAATTCTTCTTGGTGATGAAGGTCAGTTACCTCCTGTAGGTTCTGATTTTTCTCCTGCATTGAATCTTGAATACTTGACTCAAAACTTCTTATCACTTAATATTATTAGTCACAAACTTACAGAGGTTTTGAGACAAGGAGAAAATTCATTAATACTTGAAAACGCAACACTTCTAAGAAAAAACAACAAAGAAGATATCCCTAGAATGATTTTAGATTCTAGAAAAGACTTCCAGAATATATCAGGTGAAGAATTACAAGATTTTATAGAAGATAGTATCAATAAATATGGAGAGAATGAAACTATTATTATTACTCGATCCAATAAACAAGCTAACAATTATAACTTTCAATTTAGAGCTCGAATCCTTTGGCATGAAGAAGACTTGTCTAACAACGATATTCTGCTTAATGTTAAAAATAATTATTTCTGGATAGACGAACAGTCTAAAGCGGGTTTTATAGCTAATGGAGAAATCCTTCAAGTAAAACGAATTATTCATCGAGAAAGTCTTTATGGCTTTAATTTTATAAAAGCAATTGTTTATTTAGTTGACTACCCTGAGATAGATGAATTCGAAGCAATTATTCATACAGAGGTTCTTTCTTCAGAAAGTCCTAACTTAACACGAGAAAAACAAAAAGAATTATTTTTTGAAATTGAAAAAGACTATCTACATGAAAAGAATAAGAGAAAAAGATACGACCTTATTTTAAAGTCGCCTTATTTTAATGCTCTTCAAGTAAAATATGGATACGCTATTACATGTCATAAATCTCAAGGAGGTCAATGGGATTGTGTATTCATTGATCAAGGTTACATTAATGAAGAATCCATTGATTCTTCTTATCATAGATGGTTATACACTGCAATCACTAGAGCAAAAACACAAGTATATCTAGTTAATTTTCCAAAGAAATATTTTAAAATAGATTAATTTACAAATCTGACTGCTTTAAAGAAGTTGGACCAACGTTGATTCTAACTTTGTTGATTTCTCTATTTAGTCTATCTATAGCTAGTTTTGCTTCCTCCCTACTTAAGTACTTACCAGCTAACAAATTAAGCTCTGCTTTTATCTTCTTTAATATCGTTAAAGTTCTGTATGAGCTCAAAATATCATTTTTTGTTAATTTATATTTACTCAACAAATCGACTAAATTAGTCTTCTCAATTTTCATATTTGAAACCACAGGATCTGTATAAGAATTTATTTCCATTTTAATACCTCTATCTAATGTTACAAACACTTCTGATTTTCTCAACATCAAGTATGTAGAGTCCATCCTATCCGATTTGTATTGTTTTTCTTCTTTAGGATACATACTCTTAACAACTTCAGCTCCGTTCCAAAAACCGACTCCATTTGCATTTGCTTCAATGCTAAACTCCATCTTTTTATCTAATAAAGCTTCAAAAAATTGTCTTACAGAAACACTATCAGACTCATTAAATATTGAAGTAGATAAATCCCATTTATCAGAAGCAAAAACATCATTTAATTCTAGTTGAATACGTGAATTATAATTAGGAACAGCATCAATTAAACTAATATGCAACATAACCTCATCTGCTAACGATGACAAACAAGATTCAGGGATAGCCAACAACCTAACTTCAAAGTGTTCTTTTTCATCTGATTCTTTGAATCTAAATTCTTGGGTATACATATCAAAAGTACTAGAATCTTGAAAAGTATATAGCCCATTTTCAACTTCATAACTTGCCCATTTCAAACCTATTAATTGTTTAAAATAATCTAACTTCCTTTTATAAACAGCCATTAAATCAACTGCTTCTTGTTTTTGTTTTTTAAGCACTTTTATTTGAGCTTTATAATCATCATACAGTTTATACAAACCAACTATCTCATTTTGTTCTTTCTTTTTCTCTTTTTTATTAGATTTAGTAATAGGCTGATAATCAATCTGCTTGTTTGGATTTGCATATTTTTTTAACTTCTTTGTTTTCCTAGACATCTTACTTTTGGTCACAATCGGAGTGTAACCTAAATCAGAAAAACTTTTTTCATGTTTAATGATTTTTAGTTCAGTCTGGTCTTTCTTTTTTTCATTGTGTTCGATCCAATGATCAAAACCTTTTCGCCCATAAATCATTTCGTTAAGCCTTCCTATTCTATTGTTTTCTAAATCATTAATAATCGTTTGAAAGGTTGATCCATCTGAAAAACTTGAGTCGGGAGATAGAAATCTCGTTTGACCTGAGCCAAAAAGGGGATAAGACAAACCAGCTTTCTCTATCACAACAGTTGTTTGTTTTTTGGAGTTATAGCCCCAAACATCAAAATGCAAATTAGTCATCTTATTTCCTCCTACTGTTTCAAAATCATAAACAGCAAATCGAGAAGGTTCTATCTCCTTCCCTTTTCCATCTTTCTTTTGAACCATCTCTATCTGATAAGGAAACAAACCTATTGCTTTTGGTAAGCCTTTATTCCATCTTCCCTTCTCATCTTTTTCCCTCTCTTCTAAAATCCCTGTTGTTGTACTTCCATCTCCAGCAGCAACTAAAACGTTCTTAAAAAATTCAGCTTTACCTCCAAGAGCATTGTATATTTGAAAAGATCTAATTTCAATATATTCATTAATCGTTTTGTTTATAGCTCTGAGTGTAACTAACTTTTCAGTTTTACTTAAAAAATGAAAAGAACCAACAAATGCATTTTTATCATCAAAAGACAAACTTGGATCTAACAAGTTAAAAATTTTCCGATTTGGCACAGCTAATCCGTCCCTGGATTTCAAAGCCGAAGGAGGTAAATTCTTGATTAATATATTCTCAAACATCTTATACTCTGTCTGATAAGGTTCTAATTCTTTTTCTCCTTCTCTCTTTGCTAAAAGCAACTTATTTAACCCCCATATTGCCATTTTATTAGCTGCTTCAGCAATTAGTCCTTTTTCTGATTTAGAAATCTCTTCTTTTCTAATAATAAGTAGCTCAGGCTTATTTATTATTAGCGTTTCTATTGAATCATAATTAATTGATTTATTAGGAAAAAGGATTTTAGGTCCTTTGTAATCGAAATATCTCCCCATATTCATTTCAAGAATGGGACTTTTTTTAACAATATGAAATAAATACGCTCGTTCAACAGGGGTTAAATTTTCATCTGTTTGTGATGAAACAAATAAAGATAAAAAAAGGAAGAATAAAAAGATATAAACTTTCATTTAAAAATTATTATGATTTTGTCAAGAAATAAAGTCTAAAAATAACATTTTGATTGAAAAAACGACTTACTAACCTGATTTCAATCAACATTTTATTCTTTTTGCCGTCACGATAAAACCACATAACAATCTAAATGAGACAGTTACAGATTTAAAGTTTCTTTTGATTAGTTATTATAGAGTCGATGTTTATTTGTGTATAAATGAGATAAATTAGCATTTAATCTACCTTCAGTTTAATTATAGATGAATTTCCATCATTTAAAACTCTGACATAATAAAGGCCTGGAAACAATTCTGAAACATCAATAACTTCTCCTGAACTAACATCTTGATAGGACATTATTTCTCTACCATTTGGGTCGATAATATTTAATTTTGCAGTTCCTACAAAATCTCCACTTAATTGAAAAGATCCGTTGGAAGGATTAGGCTTTATATTAATTTGAAAAGATGAATTAATCGATTCGATTTTTGCAGTATTGGGTTCTGCTACTGGATCTATCGTAGACAAGACAAGTGTGATGTTATCTTTAAGAACACCACCTGCATCGTAAGAAATGTAAATATGAGAAAACAAAGGTAAGTTATTAGTTGTTAAGTCATAATAATCGAATTGTTTTCTGATAACCGTTACAGCTGTTGGTCCAAAAAATGGGAGATTAATTGTTGAATTAGTTGTTTCTTCTACTTTGTGACGAAGAACATCAGAGTAAGTATTGTTTCCTGGAAGGATTAAAGTTCCTTTTGCATCTATTTTAGAAATTATAGTTCCTGAACAAGGAGCACCGTTGCTTGCGTAAGCATCATTTATAAATACCCCATTATATGTATCCGTCAATGAGCTATTTAAACTAAATGGATAATCAATTAACTTTTCCTCGTCTAAATTAAACTTTACTTTAAAGTTTCCTACTGCATTATCATTTGTGAAATAAACAAATCCTTGAGAAGATTTACCGCTTGAAGAGGAGTTCCAATAAGTCTCCAAGAATGAAGGGATTGAAGAAACATTAGAAGCGTTAACAAAATCTGTATTCAGGTTTGATTCTACAGATAATGTTTTTGTTGTTTCTCCATCCATAGAAGTTATGTTAGAAAAATCCCATGTAACATTACTCCCATTATCTGCATCATAATTTGAAAAAGTATCATCACAAACATACAAAGTTACATTATCCCCTACCTGAGCAGCGTTAGTTGAAAGAAAACTTTGTGCTAAAAAAGTAGAAAAGAATAAAGAAAAAAAACTGAAAACTAGGATTAACCTCATATCAAAAAATTAAAACTTAAAAAAAAACAAATCATTTCACTAATTTAATCAATATACATTGATCAAAGAAAATTAAAACTTGTATGATAAAATATATTGATTAAACGGTGTTAATGATTTTTATACATTTGTAAAAAACAATCGTTTAGGAATGAGGAAACTTTTTAGAAAGAAAAAAATTGAAGACATCCTGCGGGATGTGCAAAAGAATCAACTTTCAAATGAAGACCATTCATTAGGGAAGCATCTAACAGCTAAAGATCTAGCTGCTTTTGGTATAGCAGCAATAATTGGTGCTGGAATATTTAGTACTATTGGAAAAGCCAGTTTTGATGGAGGACCAGCAGTGATTTTTTTATTCCTATTTACCGCCATCGCTTGTGGTTTTGCTGCTTTTGCATACGCTGAGTTTGCTTCCATGGTTCCTGTGTCAGGAAGTGCTTACACATACTCCTATGTTGCTTTTGGGGAAATTATTGCATGGATAATAGGATGGTCACTAATTATGGAATATGCTATAGGAAATATAACTGTTGCAATTTCATGGAGTGATTACTTCACAGGGTTACTAAGTGGTATGGGAGTTAATGTTCCTTACTGGATGCAAATGGATTATCTATCTGCTAGTAATGGCTTTGAAAAAGCAAATGCTATTATTCAAAGCGGAAAAAGTATCAATGAATTACCCAATTATCTTCAAGAAGCATATTATGCATGGACTTCTGCACCTCAAATTTTCTCTTTTCATCTAGTAGCTGATTTGCCTGCACTTTTTATAATTATTCTAATTACGGCATTGGTTTACAGAGGAATGAAAGAGTCTAAAAATGCTAGTAACTTAATGGTAGTAGTTAAACTAGCAATTATACTTTTAGTTATTGCAGTTGGAATTTTTTATGTTGACACAGAGAACTGGACCCCTTTTGCACCAAACGGAATTTCTGGAATATTAAAAGGCGTTTCCGCAGTCTTTTTTGCTTATATTGGTTTTGATGCAATATCAACAACCGCTGAAGAATGTAAAGACCCTCAAAAAGATCTACCTAGAGGTATGATGTGGGCAATAATCATCTGTACACTATTGTACATCATAATAGCATTAGTATTAACAGGAATGGTTAATTACTCTGAGTTGAACGTTGGTGATCCGCTTGCATTTGTTTTTGAAAAACTAGATCTAAAATGGATGTCAGGAATTATTGCTGTCAGTGCTGTAATAGCTATGGCTAGTGTTCTTTTGGTATTCCAAATGGGGCAACCAAGAATTTGGATGAGTATGAGTAGAGATGGGTTACTACCAAAAAAGTTTGCTAAAATTCATCCCAAATTTAAAACACCTTCTTTTTCGACAATAGTTGTAGGATTTGTAGTAGCAGTTCCTGCTTTATTTATGAACTTAACAATGGTAACTGACTTATGTAGTATTGGTACTCTATTTGCTTTTGTAGTCGTTTGTGCCGGAGTATTAGTCTTGCAAAATCAAACGGACATTCCACGAGGTAAATTCAAGACTCCATATATAAACAGTAAATACATTGTCCCTTTTATTGTTATTGGTGTAATAACTTATTTTTTCATGTTCAATAATGAAAAAACATTAAAGTTTTTAAATAATGAAAAAGAACTTATAACGACTTCTGAATTACTTATAGAGCTTAATGATCAAGAAGTTCAAAAAATGAAAATGGATTTATTAACTTTCAAAAAAGAGAATAACCTTGAAGATTATTTAAATAACTTAACTACTGATAATTTTATTTCAGTGGCAAAAAAATACAATGTAGAAGAATCGACTTTATATAAATCTGGGTTTTCATTATTTGCTGAGAAGATCCCTTTTTATATATTCATTCTAATATGTATCTTTTTAACAATTCAATCTATTCGTAATAATTTAAGTTTAATCCCTTTATTAGGTTTAGTTTGTTGTTTGTACATGATGTCTGAACTAGGAATATCCAATTGGGTTGGTTTTGGAATATGGTTAATAGTAGGCCTTATATTGTATTTTTCATACGGTAAAAAACATTCAAAATTAAATGTATCTAAGACTTAAACATCTTTAATATAAAAGGTAAACTATTTTTTTTATAATTTTGATAATAAATATCATTTGCTCCAAACCCTATATTAAATCTTGCTACTTGCGGAGAGTTTGAACCTCCAAAATCAAATATCTTTCCTGATAAAGAATAATCCGAGATAACAAAATCAAGAATAAAGTGCATAGCACCTTTATCTCTTCCTTCCTTACTACTAAATCCTTTTATATAAGTAATTCTATTTTTAACTAGCATAAAGAAAGCTGAGCTAATATGATTTTCGTTTTGATAACAATCTAACAAAAAGCCCTTTCCGTTTTCAATTGATTTTTCAAGAGCTTTTGTTAAAGCAGAGTAGTTAACATCTTTCAACTCTTTAAGTTGCTTACCTTTATTTTCTTTAAATAAACTCACAAACAATTTTACATTTGAAGAACTCTTAAGAGTTAGATTAAACTTGTTTGCTTTAGATAAACTTCTCTTATGGTTTGAAGAATAACGAGATTTAATTTGATCGTATGGTTTATCTAAAATTAAAACTTGACCTTTTCTTATTTCTTTTGGGGAAGAGTCAATTAAGGAGCTAGTATAAGGATCAAAATATAAATCAATATATTTAGCTTGCTTTTTTAAAAACTCAATAAATTCTAAAATAAATTCAGGATAAATATTTAGCTTAGACGAAACCCCTATGTATGGAATAAAAATTGGTGTTATTAGATAATTAACACCGAATTTTGAACCTTTAGTTAAAGGGAAAATATAATCATAATCTCCATAAATTATAGCTTTCCAGTTTGGGAAAATCGCATCTAAAAAGTAAGAAAATGAAGCGTAATTAGTAAACTCAGAAGAATTAATAACCTCATCCCATTTAACTTTATCAATTTGATTATTGTCTAATATCCTAAATTTAGAAATCATTAATTTATTCTTGATACAATTTCTTTCCCTAAATCTTCATAATTTAACCCATCAAAATTTCCAGATGACATCATCAATAAAACACTATGATTCCATTTAGATTGATTGATATAATTCAAAACTTCCTCTTTATTAGTCATGACTTTAACATTCCCCCCAAAAGAATTAAAAACTAACTCTTCAGAGATTGGGTCTAACTTTTTATGTTTTACTACCTCCGGATTGAAATAAACTATCGCTTCATCCGCAAAACTCATACAGTTAGTATAATGAGGTAAAAAATCCTTTTTTAAAGAAGAGAAAGTGTGTAACTCCATACATGCGACAACTTTTTTATCCTTATATTGATTTTTCACTGCTTTTGTAGTTGCTTTTAATTTAGAAGGAGAATGCGCAAAATCTTTGTACATCACAAATGTGTTTTGTTCAATCACTTTTTGTAATCTTTTGCCTGCTCCTTTAAAACTCTGAATTGATTTTAAAAAATCATCTTCATCTATACCAATCTGACTACCTATTTTAAGTGCTCCTATTAAGTTTTGTAAATTATGTTCCCCGAATATTTCTAAATGATATTTTTTACCTCCATAATCCAAACATGTTCCTCTTTCTGTAACTTCATAGGAAGGTGTGAAATATGGTATCGAATCAATTTGAGAAGAAAACTTCTCTCCTATTCTTTTAACTTCAGAATCATTAGAATTATAGATTAAAGTGCCTTTGTCTTCAATACATTCACAAAATATTTCAAATTGATTGACATAATTTTCAAAAGTTGGAAAAACATTTATATGATCCCAAGCTATACCACTAATTAAAGCCACCGATGGTCGGTATAAGTGAAATTTTGGTCTTCGGTCAATAGGAGAACTTAAATATTCATCACCTTCAAGTATCATTATAGGAGCTCCATTAGTCAACTTCACCATGCAGTCATATCCGTCAAGTTGAGCTCCCACCATATAATCAACATCCATAGCCAAATCATTTACGACATGTAATAACATAGATGTTATCGTGGTTTTTCCATGGCTACCTCCAATTACTACTCTTTTTTTGTTCTTACTTTGCTCATATAAATACTCAGGATAAGAATAAACTTTCAATCCTAGTTCTTTAGCTTTTAATAATTCTGGGTTATCTTCTCTAGCATGCATCCCAAGAATAACAGCATCTAAGTTTACATGAATATTATTTAGACTCCAACCAATTTCTGATGGTAATATTCCATTTTTAACTAGTCGAGATTTTGAAGGTTCAAAAATTTCATCATCAGAACCAGAAACATTAAAACCTTTTCGTTTAAGGGCAATAGCTAAATTATGCATTGCACTTCCTCCAATTGCTATAAAATGAACGTTCATAATTAGTAGTTTTTAATTAAATGAGGACCTTGAGTTTCTTTCTGCCAAATTCGTTCAGAAGAAGGTGTCCCATTTTTAGAATAAGTTGTTGCACTGGTTGTTTGAGTTCTAACATAAACGTCTCCTCTACCTTCAATTACTACTACTCTTCTTGTTATAATAGCTTTCATTAAACCATTTTCATCATTTTGAGTAAAAGATTCTTGAGAAACACCTTCAGGATATTCTTCTCCAAGTGAATTGGGAACAATTACTGGCTTACTTGCGTCTTGATTAGCAGTATTATTTATTGATTGTTGAGAAGATAATAACTTTTTGTCATTATGTAACTTTTGTTGATTATTTCCATCAATTAAATCCTTCGTTTGATTTTTTAGTTGAGTATTACTTTCAATCAACTTATTATTAGATGTCTTAGTTGTTTCCTCTATTTTATTTAATTTATTATGTATACTACCTTTTGAAAGTATATTTTTTTGCTTTTCATTATTATAAGTATCATTAGATAAATCATATAAATCTTTACTGTTACTCCTCAAGATCGAATTTGACTGTTTCAAATTATCCTCATTACTTAATTGCTCACTCTCCGTTTTCTTATTTAACTCAACAATATTACTTGTAGTAATTTGTCCTTTTTCAGCTGCGTCATTAATACTATTTTTTGTTATTTCAACTACTTTGTTTTTAATTTCTCTTAAATCAACAGTAACATTAGAAGCATTAGAAGCATCATTAATAGCTTTATCACCCATTTTACCTTCAGCAATATTTATTTGCTTTTTCATTTGCTTAACTTCTAAGTGTTCTTTTTCAATATCATTATTTACTTTATTATATATTGATTTAACATTTTTTTTGACCTCTTCTTCTGCTTGTTGTCTTGATTCAGAGTCGTCAATTTGTTTTTCTAAAATTTCATTTTCTACTGCCACAACACCTTTTTGAGCAGTCATATTCTTCTCTTTATTATTCAAAAAAGATTGGTCTGAATTGTTTGAGTATGTTGTATTATGAGTTTTTAACTCATCCCCTTTTTCAAGATATTCAACAATTTTCTCACTATTCTCAACATCATTCTCCAATTTTATGATATTCGTTTTCTCTTGAATATTCAATCTATCTGTATTTTCATAGACATTAGCTTGATTAACATCAGCTTCTTGCTGTCTTCTAACATTTTTATTATTCTCTATAACTGCTTGAAATTCTTTTCCTTTTTCACCATTTTCAACTTCAATAGAAGACTGAACATCAAAGACATCTGCAGTTAAGGTTTCTCTCTCTGCTTTCTTTTGATTAATAAATTGCTCCGACTTATTATTCACATCATTAACTCCACTTTCCAACTTTTTCTTTTGGAGGTTTTTTCTATCAATTTCAGCTCTTTTTAAATCTTCTTTTCCATCGAGAATGGATTTATCATAAGGCTCTCCCAAAGGTTGAAGTTTTTCTGGTTCATTTTTTTCTTCTGTTTTTTTAGCAACTGGAACTGGATCACTTACAGGGTTTAAGATACGTTCAATTTCATTAAGCTTTTTTCTTGGATATGGATCAGTTGACTTAATGCCAAGTGCTCTTTCATAATATTCTTTTGCTTTATCATAATCTTTAGCAGACATTTTTTTATCAGCTGCCGCAAGTAATTTCTGATATCCAGCATCTTCTTCTTTATCGGTTTTAGCTTGTTCCAATCTGACGCATTCCTTAATCTGAGCCAAGGCTCTTTGATCATTTGAAATAAAAGTCAACGCATTTTCATACTTCTTTTTAGCATCTAAATATTTTTTTTGATTAAAAAGTTTATCTGCTTCAGCCATTGCTAAATCAAAAGAAGCTTGATTCTTATTTTCCTCTTTTTCTTTATTTACCAGATTATCTTTTAACTGTTTTGCTTCTGAAATCTTGGAAGAAGCATAAGAATCTCCAGGCTTAATTGATAACGCTTTTTCATATTCAGTTATAGCTTCATCATATTTTTTTAGTCTTAATTTACTATCCCCATTTGAAATATAAGAATTATACTCTTTTAATTTTTCAGCTTCTTTTAAAGAGTTGTTTGCCTCGGCTTTTAATTTCTCAACTTCGGATATTTTTGCACTCGCTTTTGAATCCCCAGGCTTTATTGACAATGCATTTTTATAATCGGAAATCGCCTCATCATACTTTTTTAATCTAACCTTTGAATCTCCATTTGAAATAAAACTATTATATTTTTCTAATTTATTTGCTTCAGCTTGAGATTTATCAGCTTTCTCTTTTAATAATTTCTCTAGGGAAGTAATTTTTTCTTTTGGTTTTGATTCGCTAGGTTTTAATTTTAAAGCTGATTTATATTTAGCAATTGCAGATGTGTATTTTTTATCTAGTTCATCTTTCTCTGCTTGTTTAATAAGAGATGAAAACTGTTCATCAATCCCCTTATTTTTATTTTCTAACTCAATAGCTTTATTGATTTCGATTATTTTTTGATTAATAGAAGCATCTGACTTTATAGTTAGCGCCTCCTCTAATTTCGTTTTTGCTTCAGAATAATTCTTACTTGAAGCTAAAGCAAAACCATCGTTCTTTAATTGGGCAAATAATTTTTCTTTTTCAGCCTCTCCTTTTAATGCATTTAATTGTTCATTAATAAACTTAATCTTCTCTGGTGCTACAGCGTTTACAGGGTCTTTTTTAAGTATTTCCTCATACTTTAATTTTGCATTATTATAATCCTTTTTTGTTAAAAGAATACTTGCCTCATTCATCAGCTTATCGATCTGATTTTCAAGATTTTTTTGTTGTTGCAGTTGAAGGATTAACTTATCAAGTTCAATTATTTTTTGTTTTGGTAATTGTTGAGTTGGATCAACTAGTATAGCTTCATTATACTTTGCTTTAGATTCAGTATATTTTTTAGAAGCCATTAAACCTTCAGCTTCTCTAATCAATAAATTATATTTTTCTAATTTTTCAGAGTTTGCTTCAGCTTTACTTATCTCTGCTTCGATTTCTTTTATTTTTGAAGATACACTTGAGTCTTCTTTTACTTTTAAGGCTAAAAGCAACTTTGCTTTAGCTTCTTCCCATTTTTTCTGATTAGCTGCTGCAAAACCTTCTGATTTATACTTTTCAAACTCAGCTAATTTTGCTTTTTCTTCGGCTTCTTTTTTAATTAAATCGTTTAATTTTGAAATTTCCGATTTAGGATACGCTTCATCTTTTTTCGTTAAAGCTTCTTGATATTTTAATATTGCTTCAGAATACTTTTTCTGATTCCTCAAATTATCTCCTGCAGTAATTAAATTATTATACTCTGTTTCTAACCTATTTGCTGCCGCAGCTGCGTTTTTTTGATCAACAAGAATTTTATCTATTACATCAATCTGAGAGATTGGAAGTTGCTCATTTGGTTTTAACTTTGAAGCTTCTGTATATTTAGCAAGGGCTTCAGGATATTTTTTTTGGTTAAAAAAGTTTTGTGCGGAGTTAAGTGCAGCTTGATAGTTTGCTTCTCTTTCTACCTGATCTTTTTCTTGCTTAGCTAATAAGTCTTCAATTTTTTTTCTAACTTTTGCACTAGACTCCCTGTCATAATCATGCATCATCTTTGCTTCATTCCAAAAAAAAGATGCTACAGGTTCATTATTTAAAAATGAAAAATCTACATTTGGTCTATCGGCAAATAAATCCATATTAAGTTCAGGGAGGACGAATTCATCTCCAGCCGGAATATCTTCTTCATTCATTGCACTTCCATTATACCTAATTTTTTTGGTTACAAGGCCTGGCTTTGAGTAAACGATCATAAATTGACCAGACATAGGTGCCTCTACTTTTAAATCGTATTTACCATTTGAAGAGGTAACAACAGAACCAAGAGTTGAACTCCCCCTCATAAAAGAAATCGTAACACCTGATTCATTTTTTCTAGTATCGCTATTCGTTATCTTACCAACAACTCTATAATTTAAACTCTGTAAAAAACTAGTAAAAGGTAATAAAAAGAGTGCTAAAAATATTATATACTTCATAAATCCAAAACAAAAAAACGACAACTATAAAATATTATTGGTTATCCCTTAAAACTATAAACAATTCCGACTTACAAATATGAAGATAAAAAACATAGAAAACAAGTATGTAAGTACCATTGAAATCTGTATTTTAGTCTTCATTTTAAAGTAATTAAAATCTTTTTTTAGAACAAATAAACTAAAGCTAAAACAATGTTAAACATCAATCAATTAAGTTTTTGGGAGAAAGAAGTCTACTTCAATGATGTCGACTTTCTAATTATCGGTTCAGGAATTACAGGTTATAGCTGCGCCCTTAACATCAGGAAAAATAATCCCAAAGCTAAAATACTAGTCATTGAAAGAGGAGTCTTACCAACAGGTGCAAGTAGTAAAAATGCTGGATTTGCATGCTTTGGAAGCGCAACTGAACTCATTGATGATTTATCTCACATTAAAGAAAGTGAAATTTGGGAAACATTTGAAATGAGATGGAGAGGACTCCAAAACTTAAGAGGAATAATAAGCGATAAAGATTTAGACCTTCAAATTAATGGTTCTTGGGACTTAATAACAGAAAAGGAAAATAAAATTTCTAAAGAAACCATCGAAAAAATTTCTTACCTAAATGAAAATGCTGAAAAAATAACTAAAACAAAAAATGTATATTCAATTGATAATACAACACATGATAAATTCGGCTTTAAAAATGTTACTACAAGTTTTTTTAACAAATTAGAAGGGCAAATAAATACTGGATCAATGATTCAGAAATTTCACAAAGTAGCTACAGATAATGACATCTTATGTCTTTTCGGGATTGAAGCTTTAGATTTGACAGATTTCAATGAGTATTGTTTGTTACAGAGTTCTATTGGAGAGATAAAAGCTAAGAAAGTAGCTATCTGTACAAATGGATTTGCCAAACATTTTCTACCTAAAGAAGATGTACTCCCAGCTAGAGCTCAAGTTTTAATTACAAAACCAATAAAGGAACTCAAACTAAAAGGGACATTCCATTATCAACAAGGCTACTATTACTTTAGAAACATTAATAATAGAATCTTATTAGGTGGAGGAAGAAATTTAGATATAAAAGGAGAAACTACCACTGGGTTTGCATTAACCTCTAAAATTCAAGACTCTTTAAAAGATTTATTAAACAATGTGATTTCTCCAAATAATAATTATGAAATTGATTACTCTTGGTCAGGTATTATGGGGGTAGGCAAAAGTAAAAAGCCAATAATTAAAATGACATCTAAAAATATTGGTGTAGGTGTTAGAATGGGTGGAATGGGTGTTGCAATTGGATCTTTAGTAGGCGAAAACCTTGCTAACTTACTTGACAAGGAATAAACAAAGCCCCAATTTATTTTCGTATTATTGTGCAACTTTTAGAAAAAAAACAAATAGAATGAGAAATACAGCTTTAACAAATAAACACATCGAATTAGGAGCAAAAATGGTTCCTTTTGCAGGCTTCAATATGCCTGTCCAATATGAAGGTGTTAATATTGAACATGAAACAGTTAGAAATAATGTCGGTGTATTTGATGTTTCTCATATGGGAGAATTTCTTTTGAAAGGAAAAAATGCTGAAGAATTAATTCAGAAAATAACCACTAATGACATTTCAAAAATCCCTAACGGTAAGGCTCAATATACGTGCATGCCAAATGGGAAAGGTGGAATTATTGATGATCTAATCATCTATAAAATTAACCCTGAAGAGTTTTTTGTTGTTGTAAATGCTTCAAATATTGAAAAAGACTGGAATTGGATTAAATCAGCTAACACATTTGATGTAGAAATGATAGACCTTTCAGAAGAATATTCATTACTTGCTGTTCAGGGACCAAAAACTGCTGAAGCAATGCAATCTTTAACAAAGATAGACTTACAAAACATGGTCTACTATACTTTTAATAAAGGAAACTTCGCAGGAGTAGAAGATGTTATTGTTTCTGCTACAGGCTATACTGGTTCTGGTGGATTTGAAATATATGTAAAAAATAAAGATGCTGAAAAGGTTTGGAATAAAATCTTCGAATCTGGAGAAAGTTTCGGAATAAAACCTATTGGTCTTGCCGCAAGAGACACTTTAAGGCTTGAAATGGGGTTCTGTCTTTACGGTAATGATATTGATGACACAACCTCTCCTCTAGAAGCTGGTTTAGGATGGATAACTAAGTTTACAAAAGAATTTACCGATAGTGAGTTTTTAAAAGGTCAGAAAGAAGAAGGGTTAAGCAAAAAACTAGTAGCATTTGAAATGATTGATAGAGGTATTCCTAGACATGACTATCCTATAATCGATAGTGAAGGTAAAGTTATTGGAAAGGTAACTTCAGGAACAATGTCTCCTTCCTTAAAAAAAGGAATTGGCTTAGGATATGTTACTATTGAGAACTCTAAGTTAGACTCTGAAATATTCATTGAAATAAGAAACAAAGGAGTCAAAGCGAGAATAGTAAAAGCTCCTTTTTACAAAAAGTAAAGCATCATTATTTAGGGGGTGACTAAGAAGAATCACCCTCTTTTATTTTTATAGAGTAAGAAGCATTAAATTTATTTCTAGGACCTAAACTCAGTATACCTTCTTTTTCTTCTAATCTATTTTTGGAATCAGAACTATCCGAAATACCAAGCCATGGTTCTATACAGACAAAATCACCATCGGTTTTTGCCCAAATTCCTAAATATTCAAAATCATTAAAACTAACTTCTATTTCATGTGAGTTTAGCTTATTTTTTAAGGTAGCCTTTCTAGATTTTAAATCTTTGAAAATTAAAGCGTCATCTTTAAATAATTCATGGGTTAAATTAATTCTATCATCTTTTTCCAGAAAAGGCTTTTGAATACTTCCAATTGTTCCATCCTCTAATACACTCCATCTATTAACAGACTCTTGTTCTTCAAAATCTATAAAGTAATCTTCATAAGAATGCTTTTCTGAAAAAGGACATTTTAAAGCTGGATGTCCACCTAAAGAAAACAACAAAGGCCTTTCGTCTGAAAGGTTTTCAACATGGTGCTTTACTTCCAGAGTATTTTCAGAAAGAACAAATATCAAATCAAATTTAAAATCAAAAGGATAAATTTCTTTTGTTTCATTATTTGAAACAAGTGAAAGATGAATAGAGTTTATCGACTTACTTTCTAAAACTAAGCATTCTGAATTCCTAATAAAACCATGTTTAGGCAAATAGTACTTCTTTCCTTTATATAAAAAGAAACCATCTTTTAAGACACCTATAATTGGAAATAAAACAGGTGCTGTACTCGCCCACACCTTTGGATCACCTGACCAGATATACTCAACATCTGATTTTTTAGAATAAAAACTACATATTTCTCCTCCAGTTTTATTAACTCCAACACTAAAAGAATCGTTTTCGATTGAAATTACTGAATCACTGTGTTGTTTCTCCATATAATATCTCTTCTATTGTCTTATTAGAAACAAAATGATAATTATTTTTAGCGTTTTTAAACACTCTTTTAGCCCAAGATAAATCTTCCGTATTTTTTGCTAATTGATTATAAATTGGTTCTAAGTACTTTCTTCTCCCAACTTTCATTAAAAAAGCTTCTAAATCTGGTTTTATGTCTTGATAATTATTTTTCAAACCTAACACATACCATTCAGTCATAATTTCAGAGTTACCACAAGCCTTAAAATTTAAAACATCATCCATGTTTTTTAATTTATCTATATGTATCGTATCCGATAAACTTCTAATAAAGACTAACCATTCCTGAGTTAAGAATTGATCTAACTTATAAGACTTATCTAAAACTAAAATTCCATTAGAAATCAGTCGAGCTAAATCTTTTACTTTTTTAAACCTCGGAGGGTCTAATTTTAAACAATTATCAGGAATACCTCCTTTGTAAAGCCATTCATCCGTATTAAACTCTATGTTATTTGGAGTTAGCAATTGTTTTTCTAAATATTCTTTAAAAACCTCTGTAGTTATGGTTTTGAAAGCATATTTTCTGAAGTAAGTATCTATGAATTTATCAAACAAATCTCTTCCGACCTTTTCTTCAAGGGTTTTTAGAAAAAAGGCACCTTTAACATAAGCAATAGAAGTCATTCCCATATCTGGATCTCTTCCTTTTAAATTTAACTTAAGATGAGTATCCTCAGGAAAACCCCCTTCACTAATCATTTTCAACTCATTTTCAAGCTCTTGAAACTCTATATAAGCTAATATATCAGCCGATTCTTTCCCGTATATCTCTTCCATTATTCTATTTTCAAAATATACAGTAAAACCCTCATTTAACCAAAAATCCTCCCAAGTTGCATTTGTAACAAGGTTCCCTGACCAAGAATGAGCTAACTCATGAGCAATTACAGAAACTAAACTCCTATCACCAGCTATTAGAGTTGGACTGATAAAAGTAAGCCTAGGATTCTCCATTCCTCCAAATGGAAAAGAATAAGGTAGTACTAATAGATCATAAACATTCCACTGATACTTACCATAAATCTTCTCTGCAGCAGTCATCATTTTCGGAAGATCCACAAATTCATAAGCACAATCTTCAATTAATTCAGGCTCTGCGTATACTCCACAATTTTCACCTAGTTTATGATAAGAAATATTTCCAACTGCAAGTGCAATTAAGTAACATGGTATTGGTTGTTTCATGTCAAACCTATAGTTTCCGTTCTTACTTTTATTTTTTGGATTAGATGCACTCATTAGAGCTAATAAATCTGAAGGAACTTTAACATTTGCAGAATAAGTAATTCTATTTGAAGGAACATCTTGAATTGGTATCCATGAACGAGTTAAAAGAGCTTCTCCTTGTGTATACATAAAAGGATATTCTTTACCTGCTGTTAAACTTTTAGGAAGCCAATCAATTGCATCAGATTGATCTGTTGTATTATAATATATGTTTACGTTTTCTGTATTCTCATCAATTAAAACACAAAGAGGAGCCCCAAGTAATTCATTGTTTTCACCAATACTAAAACTAAGATTAACCTCTCCTCCTTTTTTACCACTGGTAACTTTTTGAATATTTAAATTCTTCACGTCAAAAATAACAGTATCTGAACCTTTATTTATAATTGAATGTCTCGCAACCCCATTAATTAACTTATCATCAAAACGAACTTCTAAATCTAGGTGTAAATGAGTTGTATGAACCTCACTAGTATTAGAGTAACTGTGTGTTAAATCAGTTCGAACTTTCATTTTTTCACTTTTAACAACTTCGTTTGTTTTATTTGAACATGAAAAAAGCAAGAAAAAAAAACTTATAATAAGGCTCCCTGTTAAGCTATTTTTATTAGAATACTTCATTAAATATTAATCATTTGTTACACTAGCAAAAATAAAATATAAATTTCAGTAAATCCTTTATATTGTATTTTTTTTAAATAAACATGATTAAAAACATAAGGATACTAAAAAATAAAACAATCAATCCGCTTTTATTTTAGGTATTTAAATTAACTTTGTTTTTAACAATTGAACATTAAAGATGATAAACATTACACTTCCTGACGGATCAGTTAGACAGTACGAAAATGGGACAACTTCTATTGAAGTAGCTAAAAGTATATCAGAAGGCCTTGCTAGAAATGTTTTAGCAGCAAAGGTTAACGGCGAAACTATTGATGCATTTAGACCACTCACCAAGGACTCCACTGTTCAACTTCTGACTTGGAAAGATTCTGAAGGAAAATCTACTGTATGGCACTCATCCGCTCACCTTATGGCGGAAGCAATAGAATTTCATTATCCAGGTGTAAAATTAGCTATTGGCCCACCAATAGCAAATGGTTTTTACTATGACGTTGATTTTTTAGATTATTCAATTACAGAAAAAGATTTAGAAAAAATCGAAAAGAAAATGAAAGAGCTAGCAAAAGCTAGAAATCCATTCATTAGAAAAGAAATTTCTAAATCAGATGCAATTGCATACTTTAAAGATAAAAATGACCCTTATAAATTAGAATTATTAGAAAACTTAGAAGATGGGGAAATTACCTTTTACACACAAGGTAATTTCACAGATTTATGTAGAGGACCACATATTCCTGATTCAGGATTCATTAAAGCCATAAAATTAACTTCAATTGCAGGAGCATATTGGAGAGGAGATGAAAAAAACAAACAATTAACAAGGATATATGGTATCACTTTTCCAAAAAATGCTGAGTTAACAGAATATTTAGAAAAAGTAGAAGAAGCAAAAAGAAGGGATCATAGGAAGCTTGGTAAAGAATTAGAATTATTTGCTTTTTCCCAAAGAGTTGGTCAAGGGCTTCCTTTATGGTTGCCAAAAGGAGCTGCTCTTAGAGAAAGGTTAGAAAACTTCCTTAAAAAAGCACAAAAGAAATCTGGTTACGAACAAGTAATCACCCCTCATATAGGAAGTAAAGAATTATACGTTTGTTCAGGTCACTATGAAAAGTATGGTGCTGATTCATTTCAACCGGTCAGAACACCAGATGAAAATGAGGAATTCTTACTAAAACCAATGAACTGCCCTCACCATTGTGAGGTATACAAAACAAAACCTAGATCTTATAAAGACTTACCTGTTAGATTTGCAGAGTTTGGAACGGTTTATAGATATGAACAATCGGGTGAACTACATGGACTGACAAGAGTTAGAGGGTTTACGCAAGACGACGCCCATATTTTTTGTACTCAAGATCAGGTTAAAGAAGAGTTTAAAAAAGTAATTGATTTA
>Ga0228614_1000258_pt1 | contig 32142 bp, 21 predicted proteins | sample 15DmetaG_FD_190531 | JGI IMG/M metagenome (GOLD analysis project Ga0228614, IMG submission 190531) | Seawater microbial communities from Monterey Bay, California, United States - 15D | ecosystem: Environmental > Aquatic > Marine > Coastal | place: USA: California | collected 2016-10-13
GCCGCGGCGATTATATTTACTTCACCCGCGCCATTTTCTGCCAGGGAAAACTCAAGTGCAGACTCCCCTTCATCCATAAACGACGAAATGGATGCTTTGGCTTCGTAGTATTTATGGTCTGTGGAGTCCTTAAAATAAACGCGAAGCACGTCATCCGTTATAACTATATTGGAGACACCGGGAAATGCGTTGCAAGACCCATCAGGGCACACTGCATCATCGTCGTACCTGGTGGATCTGTCACTTTCCATATCAAAGGCGCGAACATCGTAATCTGATAATTGCACACACTGCAGAGCTTCAGTCTTATAGGCGTAGGCACAAAACCCCTCAATCTCAGATTCTGGCAGAGCCCAGTTTATATGATCAGACGCATTATCATCGGCACGCCAATTCTCTAAAACCTTTGCGGGAATGGTAATCGCCCGGGACTCTAAACTACCGTTCACTGCGACCTGGTAGTTAAGCGTAAGATCAGATACAAGACTGTCACTCGGGAAAAGTTTGAAGGTGTTCATGCCATGCAACTCGAGCGAACCGCGGCCATCTGACAGTTCCAAAGTGGTGCCACCACCAGCCCAGCTGGTACCCTCAATGCTCTGAATAGGGGCCGCCGGTGGGTGTACTTTCATGTACCCGATATAGTCTTCTGAAAAGGCAAGGGGCGTATATTTTATATCTGTACCAACACCGCTCTGCTCTTGCCAGTTATAGGATTCGGCACCATCTGCAATAAGATCCAGCACAATGGATCCGTCGGCATTGGTAACAGTCTGCTCGCTAAAGTAGAAAAGCTTTGCTCCAGACTGGTCAACAATGGGGTAGCCATTTTGTCCACTTTCTGTTACCTCAAGAGTGTCAGGGTCTAACCTATGACCACTCCAGTGCAGGGCGCCGCTCGCTCGCAATAGCGAGAGCACAACCCCATTAGCACTGTTATCATCGATAAGCTGAGTGCGTGTCAACGTCTCGGCACTGTAGATTGCAATACGTTCCTGACTAGCATCCTGAATATCATAATTAGACTCTGGAACAGCGAATAACTCATCATTAATCCACACCGCTGTTGCCGCCTCCCAGCCCACATCGCGTGGCAAATCGGTGATTTTCCCATCTGGAGACATAAACCAGACACTGCCCGAGGCACAGCCACAGGGCTCTGGTTCGCTGTTGAGACGCTCCCAGTTGAACCCATGAATCAATGCAGCACCATCGGCTCTAAATACCATGCCACCCCGAGAATTATCAAACCTGAGAGCACTATTTAGTGAGCGAGGCTGGACATCACCACTCTCGACATCCAGTAGACAGGTATGGGAACTATCAACGAGATCCACTCTATAAATAGAACATGATTCTGGATCTACATTCTGCAGCGCTCGCTGAATATGAGCACTGGTGAGTAAATAGAGATACTGCCCATTGGGCGATACTGCCGCCTCAGCGATAAACTTGGTTTCATTGGAGAGCACCGTATTGGCGACCAAGTCACCATTTTCATCCCAGCCAAGCGCATTGGTTAGTGCATCCAGAGTTACATCATTTGCCCAGGCCTTGGGAAAGAGTGCTGCAGCGATTAGATGCATTAGCTTTGGATTCTGACTGTTATCAAAAACGGAGGCCACATTCCCAATGGAGTCACGATCGATTGCAGAGCCAAGTCCCAATGCATTTGCATCAGAGAAATCTAGCTGCATAGCACCTGAAATAGCACTGTCATTTGGCGCTACGTCGTCTCGATCAACAATACCATCGCCATCTGAGTCGACGATATTGCCGGCGTCCAGAGGGAACTGATCATTGATATCGGCTACACCGTCATTATCATCATCAGTATCCGCATTATTACCCAGACCGTCACCGTCAGTATCTAGCCACTCATCAACATCGCGCGGAAACACATCACTGGCATCCGCAAAACCATCATTGTCATCGTCTGGATCAATTGAATCCGGTGCGCCGTCCGCATCAAAATCTGGTGCAGGGCAATTGTCCCAACCGGGCACAGCATCGATGGTAGAAACCTCCACAAGTGAAGTGCCATCTTCGAATTCGGTGCGGCGCTCATAGCTACCGTCCTCGCTACGCGATAGCGTGATTTTTTTACCATTGATGGTTTCAGAGCGCGAGCGAGTCACTCCGTATGCCCCAGCAGAGCCCGAGTCACAGAAGCCATAGGGCAAGCTCTGGACATAGTTCACGAGGCTATCAGGCGATAGCGAGGCCATGTTGTCTACCAGATTAACCCATTGGTTAAGTGCCGGAAACTTGTCCTCTTTCGGCGCAAAGGCAAACTGGGCTCCAGAGTCTATGCCATTAACAATAGAGCGATAGAAAATATACCGGCCCGTTGACTGATCAGAAAAATCAGGAAGTTCACAAGAGTCTATATTCGCAGGGTCGCTATCACTTCCGAGATTTACCAGCTGGTACTCGACGCCTCCAGTCGAGATTGATACTTCTTCTTTATAGTTGCAGGAGTAGCCTGATTCATCGCCACCTCTAGACTCATAGCCTATTTCCTCTCGCAGGTTGGCTCCATCAAACGAAGAGAGAGTAGTTTTCTCATAAAGAATTGTCCGAATTTCTTGACTTAGATCATCGGATACTTTTACGACCTTTTTGGTAATCGAGTCGCCATTGGATAAGTCCAGATCGCGATACCATGCATTGGGATAGAGCTCGCCCCCATCTAACTCGCTAAAGAAGTAATAATTGACTTTCGCCCAGGTGGCATTTGGGTAATTTGTTTGCAGTGCAAGAGTCTCGGTCAGGCTCTTTTTTAATCCCTTGACCATCTTGACAGCAACCGCTTTTGCCTCAGCATCGTCCTGCGCAATAAAGTCATCGAAAAGCTGATCCGCAGACACATTGTAATGAGATACCACATCAGAAGTAGCGGACGCCAGGACCCCCATCACCTGCTCTCTCTTAGACTGATCATCCGCCAGCGCCTGACAGCTAAGTGCGGTCAAATCGCCCTTAAGCTGTGTTTCAATCGCACTCCATACCAGAGATGTCAGTGGGGATACATTGAGAACATCCTCATCAGTCAATGCCTCAAAACGGGGTGGAAGCACCATTTGATAGGCTTCCGTTACCTCGCCAAACTCAGAGTCTATGGCGCCTACAGGCACATTAACCACTGTTGGCACATAGCTGGCACACTGCAGCTGATCATCGGTTAAATCAAATGTGAAATCACCGTTATTACGAGAAACAGCGGAAGGCTCACCCTCATCAAGAGTGCCATTAAAGTTGATATCGAGAAATGCAGTGGCTCCGGAGACGTAGCCATCAATCACCTTGCCCAGTAAAGTATTATCGCCTGCAACTGGTGGTGTGTAAGAGGTATATATCTGATTATCAGCGAAAAGAGTATCCAGACTGGTCTCAGCATTAAACTCACTCAGGCTGATTTCCGAGTCAACCAGATCAGCTATTGAATCCAGGAGCTCTGTCTGGGTGGTTTGGATAAACTCAATGGCGGCCTCGGAGGTAGGATCCACGCTCGCCCCGTCTAAAAGTTCATTGATATCCGCCATGGTCTCGGCCACGGCCGCAATCACTTGCACCGATAGTGAATCAAGATCTGGCAACGCCATGTTGACAACTTCAATCAGCTGGCTGGTGGACTGCATGTCTATTGCACCGGTATTACTAATCTGTGTTGCAATTGCAGCGGCGGCTTCCTCAGCAAGGCTGGGTAGTTCTGATGTCACCTGGTCTTTGTCAAGAGATTGAATAGTTGTCATAACCAGCGCTATCTGCTGATTGACCCGCTGCAGACGCAATCCGTCGCTGTCCTCAGCTTCTGCCAACGCCCAAAGGTCCATGGCCAGAAACTCATCAACTGTGCCGTCAATGCCTAGCGCAGTTAAAATCAGCGCCTTGTCCTCATCGCTGTCCGCGCCAGCGATCACCGAACTGATCGGAGAAATAACTGCCGAGCTGACCAGATCCCCGGGCAAATCTGCAATTAGCGCTAACTGACTAAGCACCGTATTGGTGCTGATATCGGTACCACCCAGAGCCACTAATCGAGCAGCACCATCGCCCGCAGGCTCGGGGAGGGCAAAATATCCCTGACTGTCAGTCTGGGCTCTAGGCTCAGCTGAATCGGCCAGTAAGTTATTATTGAGATCAATAAATACCGTGCTGCCTGACAGTGGGCCATCAACAACACGCCCCTCTACTGCATTGGTTACCCTTACCACCATGCTTTGGCTATCTGTGGCACCCTGACTATCAGTCAGCAACACCGTGACCTGATAACTGTTGTTGCCATCAGTATCCCCAGGGGTTTCGAAGTCAGGTGCATCAATAAAGCTAATGCTTCCGGCAGAGGATATCTCAAATAACTCTCTATCATTCCCTGCCGAGAGACTGAACGTCAGGCTCTCATTTTCAGGATCCGTACCACTGGCTGTGGCAACCTCGATAGACCCCTCAAGCACCGAAACCTCCGCAGCCAGGTCCAGAACTGGCGGCTGATTTGTTGTCACTGGCGGTATGACAGGTGGCGTCACAGACGAACCACCGCCTCCTCCACCGCCGCAAGCTGACAAAACTGAAATACAGGCGACCAAGGATATCCAGTGAAAAGTGATACGCATAAAAAATTCTCGAGCTATTTAATTATTATGTATGAGTCCGCTGTTTAATCAGCGGCATTCTATCTATTCTTGCATAACCAGTATGTATTATTCAAAAACAATAAACCATACTAGCGAAGCAGAATATTTAGCTCATGCAAGGCCTAAACTTTTAGTGATTCCACCAGGGTAGGTCGGTAAATGAGCGCAGATCTAACTCGTGTGTCCAGGTAGATCTGTGCTGCTGGGCCAGGTGCAGATAGGTCTCGGCAATTTTGTCTGGCAGCATTAGGCCATCATGCTCGAGCCCCCTGCTCTCTCGTAGCGCCTGAAACTGTTCTGGGCCTAGCATCTTACCCAGGGTATCTGGTGCATCTACTGCGCCATCGATAAGCACATGGGCCACATGAATTCCTTTGGGACCCATTTCTGCATTGAGCGACTGACACAGCATGCGACGCCCGCCCATGGCTGCAGCATGGGAGTGCTGGCCTGCATTGCCGCGCACCGCAGCCGTGGCAGAGGTTACTATAATTGTGCCCTGGCCTCGTTTTTCCATCAGCGGGCAGACCGAGGAGGCAACGCGAAATAAACCCTGGGTAGCAATGCGCCACCCCATTTCAAAAGCTTTGTATGAAGTCTCTGCCAGTGAGCGATCGCCGATCTGGGCACCCAGGTTGTAAACCACCACTTGAATGGGGCCTATATCCTTTTCTACATTCTCAACCATTTGCTCAATGGTATCTGGCTGTATCGCATTGAGTAGAAAGCCCGAGGCATCTCCACCCTGTGCCTGAATGTCGGCCACCAGTTTGTTAAGCCCGTTTTGATCGCTGCGACGGCAGAGCACTGCATGATAGCCCTCGGCCGCAAAACCCATACCCACGTTACCGCCAATACCTGCGCCGGCGCCGATCACTAAACAGACTGGTTTCATAATTTACCTTTTATCATGACTGGACTTACACTGCCTAAATAGACTGTAACTCAGGGTTCGAACACAGATCAAGACTACCTTATATGACTAAAATCTATAGCGAATTTTGGCTATAACAGACTCTACCTGAAGGCCATCCCAGCCATGTTTTAACAGGTTTCTCGGTCCAGTGTCGGCCTCGTCAGTATCGAAATAGCCGCCGCGGCTATAGACCAAAAAAATATCGGACAGAGGCGCCAGCTGATACCTGTAGCGCAGCTGCAAGGCAGTATCCCTTAAGCTAAAATCCGCGGCCTGGATATCTGAAGACAGCAGACGCCCTGCATTGCTCAGCTGATAGCTGTTTATCTGGGCCGATTCTATGCCTACCCACTGGAATTTTAGTCGCACTTCCTGGCGGCTCGAGGGGTACCAGTCAACCCGAATATCCACATTGAAATGATCGGCGTTATAAGCTGCCAGCTGCTCTGTAGCAAAGTCCCAAATCAGCCATTCCTGAAGTTTTTTATAGCTAAATTTACCACCCAGAGTAACGGTTTCACTGAGGTAGAATTGGGGCTTAAAATTCATATCCAAAGCCAGTTTTTCGGTGTCGCTGTATTCCAGATTAACCCTGACACTGTAGGTAAAATTGTTCCCTCTGGGGCTGGCATATCTAGTCTCCAACCAATAGCGCGCCGAGCCGGCCAGCATCCCATTGCCTCTGGTAATCTGATCATCCCAGCCAGGAGCCGCAGCACCTCCCTCAAGAGCCAGCTTGCGGGTAGACCTGTAAGTCCAGCTGTGATCCAGTTCTGCCCATAGAAAGAGGCGGTCGCCGTCGGTAGTTTCTGTGGAGCCATATTCCAGTACAGTGGAGCTGGAGAGAAATGGCGAGCTGTCAGGAAACTGCAAACGGTCATAGCGGGTGCTGCCAAAAAACTCTCTAAAGTCATTGCGCTGCATATAGCCCATATCGTTCATATCAAAGCTGTCGCCATAATGGGACAGATATAGAATGTGATACCACTCATCATTGGGTGCATAGGACCAATTGACCCAGCCGGCAAAGTCCTGATTACTAATGCTGGCCTGGTCATTAATGCTGTTACCCTGCTGACGGATATCCGAGTGGAGAATCTGCCCGCGAATTTCTGTAGTGTCACTTTTTTGCCAGATCATATCGGCCACCTGCACTCTGGCCTCTCTATTCAGTGCAGATCGCTCGACATAAGTCAGCCGATGACCCAGAGTCAGACCAGCGACCTTACGCTGTAGCCTGGTCGACAAGAAGTCTCCACCCAGACTGCTATCTGCACTATCTTCGCTCACCGCAAATAGGCCCAAATCTGTAGTCTCGCCAAAATAGGTCAGTTTGGCGGCCAACTCTATGTCTACAAGACTGCTCGTATAACTTGCAGGCCCCGCGCCAATACGCCTGGTATACAGGGCCTGATCGCCGTTGGGAATATTAGCGCTAAACAGCGATTGGTTTTCTGTAAAGAACGGTCGCTTCTCGGTAACAAAGGTTTCTACAGCAGAGAAATTAACCACCAGGTCGTCACTCTCCACCTGCCCAAAATCCGGGTTAATAGCACCGGTGAGCTGGGTGTTGCTGTTGGGGCGCCAGACAAAGTCTAGACCGCCATCAAAGTCATTGCTACCGCCTGACTCTGAGGCTTCGCCATCATAGAGGTCACTGCTGTAACTAATATAGGGAAACCAATCCATGGTAGAAGTGGTTACCTGGCTTACCTCCAGCGGCTCCCAGTCCTCCATAAACCTTGTGCGGGTGAAATAGGCATTGGGGAAAGCAAAGCGCAGAGACTCATCAAATACCACCCGCGAAAACCAAAGACCTATATTTTTGCGGCCATCTGGTGAATTGGTCATGGGCGCAACTGTCCAGGGAATATGAATTTCGCTGTACCAATAATCCGCCTCTGAGGAGGTCTGGGAGTACCAGATACCATCCCAGTCGGCAGAATAATTACCAGGCGTCACTATGCCATCCTGCTGTGAGTTAGCCGAACCTACAGTGAAGTCATAACCTGCCAGGGCAGTGCCATCAAAATCAATGCTGACAACGTTGCGGTCTGCTTCAATTTCAGCATCCCGGGGAAACTGCCTGTTAACTCGCTTTATCGTGGCAGGCTGATAGTTGGTAAAACCAATAAAGATACCTTGCTCATTGGTAAATAAACGCGCCTGAGTACTGTATTTTGCCGCCTCCCCTGTGAGGGGCTCTACGGTAACAAAATCGCTATAGAGCTGTGCCTCGCTCCACTCTGGCTCGTCTAGCACACCATCTATGCTGATAGCTGCACAGGTCTGTGAGGTCAACAGAATACTGATATACAGGCTTATTAATGGAGCTTTAAAGGGAGTTTTTAACATAGTTTATTCAAACAGTGCTTCGAGCCGTTCAAGGCTGACTTTATGAGAGTACCTTAGACGCACGGTACTCTTCTGTAACTCTTCAATCTCTGTGGCTATACGGTGAAATTCTTCGTTTTCAATTTGCAGACTCAGCTCTTTAATCAACGACTCGCTATTTAAAACTTCATCATGGCGGGTTCGCAGATGGAAATTTAAATTTTCATGAGACCTGTGGGTGCCAAAAAAAACCAGCCCACCAAATAATACCGTACCTGCAATAGTAGCCAGGATAGACAGTGAGAGTTTATGGGACGCCATGCTGGGAAATACCAGCAAAATTGGAATTAAGCTTAATAAAAAATGCAATCGACGCCAGAGTGACTGCCCAGGATAAAGCCTGTGCCAGCTTGCCCTCAACATCTATTTCCGCCTTTTGCTGCAAAACAAGACTGCTCTTAGCCGCCTCTATAGACTCCGGGGAGGGTTCGGTTTGCAACTCACCGAGATTATTTTTTAAGTTGGTCAGGGTCTCCTGCACCCAGCCCATTTCAGTTTCAATACTTCTTATTCTCGTAGCCTGTCCAACAATAGAATCTTTGCGTTTTGATAACTGCGCGGTTCTACTGTGGAGATAGACGCCTCGCCCATGATCATCTTCCAGCTTATCTCTGAGCCCAAGACTGCGCAGCAATTCATTATTTATATCGCCCCCCTCTAACTCATGCTTCACAGCGAGTCGCAGTGAAGATTCAAAGTCATTGTTGTATTTGCCAACAGCCCAGTGTTGGTTAAATACTTCCATTGTTGATTGAGTTTTAGTAAGCATAAATATCTATAAAGCCCTAGGCGCGGCGCACTGGCTCGCCCTGTCGTTGTTGCTGCTTCCAGTCCCTATCTGTATATGTCGGTGCCGACCTAGAAAGCTTGAGGCTATGGCCTTTAATTAAATCTGCTCCTCGCTCCGCCAGCATCATGGTAGGTGCATTGAGATTACCATTGGGCAGCGATGGAAACACTGAAGAGTCGATAACCCGCAAGTTAGCAACCCCCCTCACCCGCAGATCTGCATCAACCACGGCCATCTGGTCAGTGCCCATTTTGCAGGTACCAGCCGGATGATAGGCACTATCGACTGAGTTGCGAACAAAGGCGTCAATCTGCTGATCAGTCAGCACCTCAGAGGTCGGTTGAATGGCCTCACCACGATAGGCATCCATAGCCGGCTGATTCATTATTTCTCTAGTAAGATGCACGCACTGGCGGAAACCCTGTCGATCTTCCTCGGTCTGCAAATAGTTAAACAAAATCTGCGGATGCTGGCGGACATCAGCTGATAGCGCGCGCACATAACCCCTGCTGGTCGGCTTGTTATGCCCTACATGCACCTGAAATCCGTGGCCTTTAAAGGCGACCGAGCCATCGTAGGTAACTGCACCAGGCAGAAAGTGGTATTGAATATCCGGTGACTCAACCCCAGCTCTGGAGCGAATAAAGGCACAGGCCTCAAAGTGATTGGTGCGGCCCAGACCAGTCTTAAACAATAGCCAGCGGGCGCCAATAAATGCTTTCTGCAAAAGCCCCAGCTTGCTATTGAGGCTGATGGGCTGTTTACAGCGATACTGAAAATTAAATTCGAGATGATCCTGAAGGTTTTCACCCACACCTGGTAGCTCATGCACCATGTCGATATCTGCGGCTTCTAATATCTCTCTGGGCCCCACACCAGAAACCTGCAGTAAATGCGGTGAGCCTATGGCGCCAGCGCAGAGTATGACCTCCCGACGAGCACTAGCCTGTCTGATTTTGCCACCCTTTCGGTATTCAATACCGGTCGCAGTTTTACCCTCAAACTTAACTCCAGTGACCAGGGCACGCTTAATGATAGTCAGGTTAGGCCTTTTCTTTGCCATTGTAAGGTAGGCACGGCTACTGGAGGCACGCACTCCAGCATCGACGTTCATAAACTTTTGTCCAAATCCCTCTTGCCGGTAACCATTGTAGTCATCAGTTTCGCCATAACCCGCCTCGACACCAGCATCGATAAAAGCCCGGTACAGAGGGTTGCGCATATTATTACCAGCAGAGATCGCCACAGGGCCATTTATGCCAGTATATTCACTGTTTCGGCACTGATGGTTTTCCAGCTTTTTAAAGTATGGCAGGCAGTTTTGGTAATTCCAGCCAGCGGCACCTAATGACTCCCACTCATCGTAATCTCTGGCGTTGCCTCTGACATAGACCATGCCATTGATTGAGGATGAGCCCCCCATCACCTTGCCTCTGGGACAATTCATACGCCGATTGTTGAGATAGGGCTCAGGCGCGGACTCAAAACCCCAGTTATATTTATTGCTGTTCATGGGAATACCCAGAGCTGAGGGCATGCGAATAAATACACTGGCATCAGAGCCGCCGTATTCGACTAACAGGACAGTGCAATCCGCGTCCTCAGATAATCTGGACGCAACAATGGCACCAGCTGAACCAGCCCCAACCACTATATAATCGTAATCTGTTGTCCGTCGCACTAGTCAATACACCTGGGTTAAGCCCGCTGATCGAGCTGAGACTGAGAAAAATCTTTGCCAAGCAGGCTTCTGTGCCTAAATAGCAGTGTATAAATCACCACATATAAGCCAATTACCAGCAGTCCCACCCATTCAATTTTAAGCGGGGTCAGCTGATACAGTAGCACCAGCAGGCTCATTAATAACCAGTTTCCGAGAATATACTTAAGCCGCCCCAGTTGCTTCACTGTTATTGACAGATTATCTGTATATAAACGCATTAATGAATCCAGTGAATTAATCACAAAAATAATACCCAGGGTTACCATTGCAGTTCGCAGTATGCCAGCCACAGCAATCTCATTGGAAAAATAGTAATAGAGCACAGAGAACCAAAGGCCAATGGCAATGGAAGGTATAACCAGTAGCGCCAGCAATAGCTGCCAGGTCTTTAGACCACTGACAAACCTGGCCACAAACTGACCAATCATAATACTCCATGCAAACCACCAAAATAGGTACCAACCGTGATAATCACTGATTGGACTCACAAAGCGATGGAGGTTTTCAAAGTACCCAGCAATATTAGCCATTGAAGACAAATAGCCCTGCATAGAGGCTCCTGAAGCTAGTAGCATTACCAGAGTCAGTAGCAAAAACAGAGCGCTGGAGCCAAGGCTTAAAATCTTTACATAGCGAATATCCGTACTGGAGAACACAGCCATCAAAATAATTAGCCCCACCAGCATGTACTGCTGTAAATCAGTAATGCCCTCTATATAGCTGGGCACATAGCTTAAAAACAAAAATGCTGTAAAAGCACAGGTAGCGACAATAATGGCATTATTGATCCAGCGAATAGCGGGCAGCTCAAAGAGCTTTACCCTGGGCTCGACAACACAGAAATAAAAGGTCGTCAAAAAGTAAAACGCCCACACCAGAAAACCCCAAAAACCAAACTCAATCGCCAGTGGGTTGGTGAAGCTATAGGCCGCCTCAGATGCATAGACCGGGAACTCAACCAGAGGAAACATAATCAGGCCTACATCGAGACCGGAGGTAAACAGGATGGCTGAGAAGGCCAATAGAGATAAGGGCGTGGGCCCTGTCACTACCAGATTGCGCCATTTTATGCAGATAAATAGCGAAGTGCCCAGAGTGATGGCAATAGCCATGGAAAGTAAGTCATACATCTCAGTTGCACCTAGTTAGCTGCTATCAACAACCGAAATCTCTGAATATCCTGTTATCGTAGCTTGATTTTAATCGCTAGAATCTTACCTGAAGAGTCTAGTATAAAGATAATTAGATACTTTGATAGCAGCCCGTTAACAGTTTAGACTGCAAAAGGGCTTTCAAATGTTGCAAAATTATACTTTCCACAACGTCTTGCCTGCATACTAATAAGCGCTTTACCCGCGGAGGGACCATGACACTAAAAGCCATAAAAAATACTATTATTTATCTTTGGCTCGCGGCTTTGTGTTCATTGGCCAATGCAGATTTTGACTTCCTTAATATTCAACTACTCGAACCCAGCGAAGCTACTGTCGCGGCTGCAGAATATAGTTATTTTGATATTTCTTTGGATTTCCTCGATTTTGCTTCGAAGGTAAACAGTAGCTCTAGACCCGAGCGCGCCTACGCTAAAGAGCTAAGCCTGCTAGCCCCCGTCGGTAAGCGGCTACGCGTAGGATATGAGTTCAAAAACAGCTCGGCGCTGGTGTCACGGGCAGTGGAACCCTTTTCAATAAAGACTCAGGGTGATGAGCATCGCGTGGTTGCAAGCTACCACCTAGGCTACTTTATTGACTTTCCTATGTATATCAATCTATCCGCTTCAGTGGTTGAGCAAAACTCGATAGATATAGACTGCTACGCTCACAATGGGGTAGTTCTGGGCGGCGCCTGTGAAAATGCCGATATCCGACTTTTGGATGGTGAGGCTTACGTTAATGAAGGTGTAACCAACTACTACCCTGCGATGACCATTGACGGGCGAGCACAGGTTTACCGACTAGGAGTAGAAATCAGAGGCGAGCTGTTTGGTGGCCTGCCCTTTTATCAGAAAGTTGACTACCAAAGCTCGCGCACCGATTTGAGTTACAGCTCAAAACTATTGGAGATAGACGATCCAATCTTACTCAACGCATACTACAGAGGAGTTACTTTGGGAGACACTATTACCAGCCTTAGTACACAGCTGCCTCAGCAAACTCCGTGGACCGAACAAGCTTTAATAATCGATTTTGGCAGTAAACTTGGATTGACCGAAAAACTGTCTGCAAGCCTCTCTCTTAAGCATTATTTAATTAATAGGCACGCCTACCAATATGGCGCAAATGAAACCAACTATAAAGATAATACAGCGCTGGATCTGGCGTTGTGGTTTCAGCCAAATGTAGGAGTTATGCTTTATCTCAGGGGTCAGATATCCCAACGCAATCTTCTCGGTATAGATCCGCTCGCTTACAACCGTAAAACTAGCAAGTTTTTCTCGCAACCCCACGGCCAGATTTCTGCTGGCATTAGTTACTCGTTTTAAATATACAACAGAATCAGTATCTGGCTTACCCGCACATAAAATTTCTCGAAAACACAGTTGCCCTCCGTTTCTTCAGTGTTAGTGCAATCAATCCAATCATAGGGGTCCGTAGTATTACTGTAATGGATATTACCGATCGACTACTCAAGTATTTTAATCGAAAAAAATCAGACTCCACCGACAAAAACCATACCAGGTACAGGAACGATATCTGTAACCACTGGGATCTGGATTATATGTCGCTGGAGGAGATTGACAGGCGCCTCCAGGGCGGTGACCTGGAGACAACCATCGCCCGCAAGAAAAAAGACCACTGAGGAGATCAGCGTGAAATTAGCAATCTGGTTAGCCATGTTTCTACTCAGCGCCTGCGGCGGTGGCGGTTCCTCTGCTCCATCACCACAGCTTCAGGCTGCAGCGCCATCCCCTGCGCCTGCAGTCGCCCCCGTATCTGGCCAGAACCTGGTCAGTCAAAGTATTGATGGGCAGTTAATTGACAGAACCTTCCAGATCCGTGCACCTGCAGATCAAACTGAAGATAGCTATCCTGTGGTATTTTTCTTTTATGGGGCCGGTGGCTATGGTGAGGGGCTTCTCAACGCTCATCCCGAAATAGGAGATTTAATTGACTCGGGAGAGTTTATAGGCATTTTTCCCGATGGTTACCAGCAACAATGGAATGTCAGCGGCGAAAACAGCGCCGATGATGTGGCGTTTGTGTCACTGATCGTCAATATTCTTGAGGCCGATAGTAAATTCAATCTGGACAGGATCTATGGCGTAGGTATCTCAAATGGTGCTGGCCTGGTCAATAAAATCGCCAAAGAGAGCGCAGTGTTTAAAGGTATTGCGCCATTGATAAGCCAGCAGACGGTGACGATTGGGGGCTTGGTACCCGCTCAGGCTGTGTCTGTCTTCCAGGTAAACGGTGCCAATGATGAACTGGTACCGTTGGACGGTGGTGCCGGTGTTGCCAACAGCAACTTTATGTCAGCCCAGGCCAGCGCTGCAAACTGGGCATCAAGTTTTAATTGCGATATGACCACCTCAAGCCGGGCCCAAACCTGGGGTGAGCAGACAGTAGAGGAATTAACCTTTACTGGCTGCCTAAATAACAAAAAGGTGCGTTACTTTATCGTTGAAGATGGCGAGCACAGCATTGACTTAAAGGTTATCGCCAAGACCGGCTGGACTACCTCTGATTTATTAGGCGCCATAGAGGCAGAGGACCCAGCCACTGACTTTGACTTGGTGACTCTTCTAATTGGCGTGAATAATCAATTTCAAAGTAGGCCTTTTGAAGTTTATGAGACCGAATTTATAGAGCTGGTAGACAAGGCTATTTCTTTTGTTGGTGGAGACCCCAGCAAGTTAATTGTGATGTCAATTCCTGACTATGCCTTCACTCCTTTTGGCGAATTTAGGAATCCCAGCCGCATCAGTGCGGGTATAGACCTCTATAACAACTATGCTCAAGACTACTGCGAAGACAATGGCCTGAGCTATGTCTATATCATCGACATCACCAGAGAGGGGTTGGATAACCCCAGCCTGGTTGCCAGCGATAACCTTCATCCCTCAACTCAAGCCTATAGCGGTTTCGTTGAGCGGCTATTGCCTTTGGCATTGACAAAGTTAGAGCAGCGCTTGGCATCCCAGTGATTCCTCTGTATGGATTGGAATCTGAATACTGGCAACAAGAATTTTCGTCAAGGCGGCAGATGTGCAGCCACAAGAGCTCTGCAAAGCTTTCTGACAAGCCGCTCAGCTGGTTATCTAATCAATGTTGATGAGTAAAACGCTGCAAACTAAGGCACAATGTGCGATTGGAACTGACTACCCCTCGCCGGTCGTCGATCATGCCTCGGCTATCCGAGCGGCGCAGAAATATAGCACACAGATGTCTCTGTTCCACTAAATAATTTGCTTGGGCATCTTGAACTTAACATTGGCTGACAGAGTCAGCTCTTTGGAGTAACTTTGGACATAATTATTTCGACAATTGTATTTTTAACCATAACTACGCTAGTTTATTCGCGAGTGGGCTTTGCTAACATCAGCAATAGCTACAACCTGTGGTTTCAAGATGGCTACTGGGTAAACTACAATGTTGTCGAGGCTGTAGCCTGGATTGCCAAGGCGGCTGTAATACTACCGGGTCTGGTATGGCAAAAAGAGATCTGGCAACTGCACATAGTCACATTGTTTACCTCTGCACTGCTAATATGGGTATCTGAGCGCAAGCTGCTGCCCACTATGGTGGCGTTTAATACATTGTGGATTGGTTTATCCACTGTGGTTATAGTGCGCAATCTAATATAAAAAAACGCCAGCCTATGTATTTAGGGAGTTAGTTGTGCGCTACACGCTTTTTTCTACACCTCTATTAAGTCCGATACTGCGTCTTTTTTCCAAGCTGATGTTAAAAATTATTCGCTGGCGGGTGATTGGCTCGCTACCCAAAGACCATAAAAAGTATGTGCTTATTGTGGCGCCTCACACCTCAAACTGGGACTTTTTCCTATTTGTACTAGCGGTTTCAGTGCTGCGCCTAAAACCCAGCGTGCTTATCAAAAGCACCCTGTTTGTCGGCCCTCTGGGCTGGTTTTTGCGCTATTGTGGGGCTATTCCAGTCAACCGTACCCAGGCGAGCTCATTGGTCAACTATATAGCTGATATCTACTCAGAGCGCGAAGAGTTTGTTTTGATTATTACTCCAGAAGGCACACGCAGTGCAAACCCCAATTGGAAGCTCGGGTTCCACCATGTGGCTACTACCGCTGATGTGCCCATACTGATTGTCTACGTGGACAGCGCAACCAGAACCATTGGCATAGACGGATTAATGCAACCCAGCGAAGATATCGATGGCGATATGCGCAAAATCAAAGGCTTTTTTGATACTAAGAGTGGTTTAAGGCCTGATAATTATTCGTCATAGCTGATCATATGGGCAAATATCCTTGTTTTTAGCTAGGTCGTACTCTTTTCACTAAATCTGTAATACAACTGTAATACTGTTGTCGCACTCTGGTAATTATCTGCCGTATTTATGTATATTAATAGCTAAAAGGCGCACACGTTAAAATAGAAGAGCAGATGAAATGAACATTGAGCCCACAGATCATTCAAGGCTAAGAAATAGGCTAATAACCTCTCTATATAGCCTTTACGTGATTTTCTTCACCAGTTTATTTATTGCTCGGCAATTTATTAGCAATGGTGATGATCATCAGTATGTTGCCTTTACAGATACACTGTGGCTCGTTGCCGTTTTGCTGTGTTATTCAGCTGGCCTCACATCTGCCATAGCTTTAGACAACCCAAAATCCAAATGCCTGATTAAGACCCTTGCCATAGTGGCAACTGCGATCCCCGTGAGCTTGACTGGCGCCTACTCGTATGGACTTGAGACTTCAACTAGCATCCTTATCGGTTATTCATCCATAGCTCTTGTGATCGCCGGTTATTATTATCTGGCCCAAATTAGTCTCATTGCTACCTTCTCTGCCCAGGTCGCAATATTTCTCAATACTGGGGAGCTTTCCATCAACAATATGCTGGTGGCCGATGAAATAACTCAGGGCTCAAACACTCATTTGGACCATTTGGGCACCCCAACGATTGTCCCTCTTTTTGCTCATATTATAGGCCCTACCTGTCTGGGTTATATTTTAAACTATGCCATAAATACCTTTTTAGTGAGTATCCAGAAGCTGGTTAATGAAGCTAATGAGGACATATTGCGACTTAGCGATAAGACCTCCAGAGACCCTCTCACTGCACTCAAAGGTCGACAGTCTCTTTTTGAGGACTTTCCATCACTGAGGGCAACTGCATTAGATAAAAAACTGCATCTATTTATATTAATGCACGACCTGGACGATCTCAGGGCAATAAACCAAAAACATGGCCATGTTGCTGGTGACTTAGCAGTTGTGGATTTATCTCAAAACATACAAGCGTCAGTAGATTGGCAAGCATCCTTCTATAGGCTGGGTGGCGATGAATTTATTGGAGTCCATATCATTGACAGAGAAACAAATCAGTTTATTGACTATCTGCGCAGCCAGGAAACGTTAAAGTTCATAACATATGGAGATAACCGAATTACGTACAAATCCAGCATTGGAGCATACTGCGATGATCAGAACGAGCCCATATCTACACTTTTAGCAAAGGCAGATAATGCTTTGAAAAGAGCAAAGGAGGCAAATAGAGACTCGTTCCAGGAGTTATCTTCAACGCAACGATTCGGCGAATGGAATCAGAAAAACATCTATAAAGATATAGAGGGCAAAACAGCCATAAATCTTACCGGTGAATGTTCCGAACCCTCTATCGAAGAAGGCATTCTAAATAATGAGTTTAACTTTTACGGTCAACCCATTGTAAATTGTAAAACCAATGAAATTATTGGTGTGGAGGCGATAGTGCGCTGGGATGATCTCCAGCATCAAACCATACCTACCGAAGCCTATTGGGAAACCTTCAACAGGTTACAATGGGAAAACCCCTATTTTCAAATAATACACAACGCCAGGAAGGCATTTGTCACGCAAGTCCGTGAATCACTCAACGTTCCAGCCCATTTCTCTATTGATCTAGCACTGTCTCTTGAGAAAGCTACCTCATCATCAATTGTCTATGAAGAAATCACTACTGATGATCTATTTTTGGATCACTGCGTGTTGCAAATAATCAACAGTAAGTTCTTGCCCGACAGCCTTTATCAACATGATAAATTTAGCAGCATTATTGCAGCATTAGAGAATTCCAGGCTTAAATTGGCTTTGGATGACTCAGGCTCAGAGCCCATCAGTTTGTCCGCCATCGCTAAATTCGATATCGGAATATTAAAAATAGGAGCGGAGCTTACACGGGGGCTAGATAGATCTGTAAGAAAGCAAGAGATCTGTTCAAACCTGGTTGATTTAAGTAAAAAATTAAACATAGAGTTAATTGCTAAAGACGTCACAAATTCCGCCCAAGCAAAAGCTCTTCAGGAAATAGGGATATTTCTCCAACAGGGGTCGTTTTGGCATGAACCAAAGCCGACAGACAAGCTCGAAAAAATGTAGATAACCCAATGCTATCGAATTATTACAATACACCCAGGGCTCACCTGCATAGAAAGGTTTATTATTCGCTTTTGCAAAAGGATCTAATCTCATTCCCTCTAGAGACTACTGACGATGCGCTTTTTACCAGCGAATACTTTGCAGAAATACTGATTTCTAGAGGGTGGGTGAGGCGCATAGATTATTATCAAACACTATCTGAAATCTTAAACCTCGACCTGTTTGACCCTAACAGAGCTAAATTTGATCTAAGCTTATCTGTCGATTCACTGTATGCCGAGTATAAACGATATAGCTTCTTGCCAATTAGCCAATCCGCTAATGGCACAGTTGCAATTATCACCAATAGAATGTCTACGGACCTGATTGAGTTACTAGGCAACCTTTATAAGTCGTATAAAATCATTATCGCTTCTCCTGACGACCTGAGCTGGTTAATGAGAAAACGCTTCGAAAATATAGATTTGTATAATTCGTCTAATTTACTCCATGAAATAAACCCGGATGCCTCTGCTAAGGTACTGGTGTCGAAAACTTCCATTGCTGTCGCCGCAGTGTTAATAGGTTTGTCTGCCCTTTTCATGGATACTATTGTTGTTGTCTATTTGGCATTGGCAATTTTTGTGTCAACTCATCTTTTAAAAATATATTTATTTTTGTCATCACTTGAATTTTCCTATGAGTTTCTTATGGATAACTCTTTGATAGATCAAGTGGACATCAACAGCCTCCCAACCTACTCGATTATTGTAGCCTTATATAAGGAAAAAGAGGTGGTACCTCAACTGATTAAAGCATTAAGTCGATTAGATTACCCGCAGGAAAAGCTCGACATAAAGCTTGTAATTGAAGAAGAAGACGAGGACACACTTAACGCAATCAATGATTCACGTCCACCGCAAAATATGGAAACAATCATAGTCCCGGGCACCACGGATATAGAGATTTCAAAAACGAAGCCGAGAGCCTGTAACTACGCATTGCCTTACTGTACCGGCGAATATGTTGCTTTGTATGATGCGGAGGATGTCCCTGACAGATTACAGCTGAAAAAAGCAGCTTCCTATTTTAAAAACTCAAAGGGAGATATTTCCTGCCTTCAAGCAAAACTTAACTTTTATAACTCCAAACAAAATATGTTAACCGAGATGTTCGATATGGAGTATAGAATATGGTTCAAGTTATTTTTACCTGGACTACATCTGATGCAATCTCCTATCCCATTGGGCGGAACATCAAATCATTTTAAAAAAGATGTTCTAGAGACGCTCGGTGGTTGGGATGCCTATAATGTGACAGAAGACGCGGACCTGGGGATCAGAATGTTCCTTGAAGGCCATAAAGTGGGCTTACTTGATTCCGACACTCCTGAGGAATGTCCCTCCACATTTGGAAGCTGGATAAAGCAGAGATCAAGATGGATCAAAGGTCACCTCATCACTTACTTGGTTCATAACCGCAATCCGATTAAATTGCTTCAGAAGCTCGGATTTAAAAACTATATGGTTTTGACCCTCTTTATCTTTTTTCCGGTAGTTTCATTTTTACTCTATCCCGTACTATGGGGTATTTACATTGCTGACTTATTCAATCTCGATGTCTATGGCCTAGATTCGCTTCTCTTTCCTGCCGAACTAGAAGGGACCTTGATGCTGGCACTACTTATACCCAACCTAATTTACATCTTTCTAGCAATGGTTATTTCCATAAAGGACAAAAGATATTCAGATTTACCTCTCACACTGCTTCAACCCCTGTATTGGGTCCTACATTCGATCGCTGCATATTACGCAGTATACGAGGCTATACGCAGGCCTCATCACTGGAATAAGACTGCTCACGGAGTTAGCTTTTATGATGGCTAGCTCCCTTAAAATTCGACCTCTATTTTTTTTCGCGCATATAATATTATCCGCCAGCTATTCAACAAAGGGGATAGCGAGTGCTTGGTTGGAAAATCCAGAGAGTCTTAAGCTGATTGCAAGTCATGGTACCGCCGATAATATTTTTAGACTATTGGAAAATCCAGCCGAACTTGGAGAAGCAAGGCAGCAATTCAATAGCCTGTTTTTAGAATATGGATTGACTGACGACATCGCCATTACAATGAAGCATCTTGATAAAACAACAGAGTCTGGCTTAACAGTCTTCTCTAATAGCAATAGTCAAATTGGGATAAAATTTGACGTTTCATTTTTGAACCCTGGGCTGATCCCTCTAGGCTTTACGGGTCCAGTTAATAGGGATAAGGTCGCGTCGATTAGTTTGCACAAAACTGCAACATCGTTTAAGGAGAAAAACTCCGACAATAGGTTTCGAGAAAATGCCAATTCATTTTATTTAGAGCTAGCAGATAAATTTATATACACAGATTTTAATGTCATTCAATCAGTAGGTTTTGGGCAGGATTTTTTTTCTGGCACTAAATGGTCTCGACAACATGGCTTCTTAACAATTGAGCTAGATAAGTTTTACTTTGGCGTAAGAAGCGATTTTTTCGATGATTCATCTAGCGGGTATCGAGAGATAAACCGCAACTGTTATGTCTCCACAACCATTTTTGAGCACATTGGCGTTACCCTGCTGAAGGGAAAAACATCCTGGAAAGGCCTAAAAGCAGAGGCAGATACCTTAGAGGTACAGTTTCAATATAGATTTGAGTAGCAATCATATGACCAATAGCATCTGTGCTTCTCGACATACAGAATCTAGTCTCTAAATGACATCACCGAACTGATGTGGGAATAGATTTTAGATACGGTTTTAGGTCGCGGGACTGTAGAGCTTTTGCAGACTAAATATGACGGTGAGAGAGGGATTCTACTCTTTGCATGTAAAACAATGATTTTAAGACATATATTATATATCAATTAAGTCAGCATTACTTTGTTGTACCTTTCGTTGTACCCTTTGGTCGCTTTATCCCTACCCTCCTCCTCGCTCTAGCCCTGATTTGACTGAATGGGCTATTCGGTTATGAATATCCTTTCAAAACTCAATGGAACAGGCTCATGGCCGCACGACTTGGCAATTTCATCATCTTCTTGATTCTCACAGTCATTACTCTGGGTATCTATCCTCTTTACTTCTTTGTTACCAGACAGCAGGAGAACACCGAGTTGCTTAAAGAGATAAGAGACGAATTACAAAAGCGAGATTAGATATGAAACGATTAATTCTACTTACAGCGGTATTGTTAACTGCTTGTGCCTCAGGTCCGAGATCTGAATATGAGCTTAGTCAGGTCTACAGGTCAGATGGTTCATATGGCGCATGGAAAACTACTAATGTTTCAAATGAGCTCAATAGGTTTGTGGACAGCAGGGCTATGGGTGAAAAGCATAATTGGTCTGAAAATATTCCATTTGTCCGAGTCGTAGATGACAACACGTAGGGTTTAACATTGGTGATGGATATATATGCGCCCAGGTCCGACTTCGGGTCAAGATCAGCTGGTCAAAAAGAGGAGAGGCGTCCTATATAGCTGAGGAACTTTTCGTGATCTCGGATGACCACACTATACTCGAGATAGAATGGGACCCCTTAAGAGGAACACGCACGACTGACCGACTTATGTATATGTTGAATTATTTTGATCAGTTAGCGATGCAGACATCTGATGACTGTGGCGAAACGAGAATTACTCGATATGACATTTCAGGCACGCATGATGTCACGACAAAGCAAACTGATGAAAATGGAGCTTCAAAAGTCGTCGAAGCAGAACATTTAAAGCCAAAGTCCTTTTGATAATTAAATTAGCTCGCATTCGACTGCCCTAGAGTCCACAACAATCTGCACAGGCGGTATCTCCCTCAAAGGCTCTGGCTGATTTTCACCCCAGTTCTCTCTGTCTCTGACCTTCAGGTAGTAAATCATAGCCGTAACATTAACCTGAGTGGCCTTCTCAAAGAGTGCGTTAGAGACCTTATTCAAACCCTCGGCGCGGCCCTTTTTTATAGCATCCATAAACTCCTTATATTCGTTCTGTTTGCCGTATAAGGTTGATTCCGATATACCTAAGAATCGGCTATTTGAGCCACTGTAAGGCCGTTAGAAGCCATTACAAGAGCTTCCTGACATACTGTTTTAGTTGGTGTCCATGCGGGTCTACCAGACATATAATTATCCTTTGTAAATATTCTTTCGGTGATAATCTAAATATGATTTCTGTTCGTCATGAAACGATCCAGTATTTCGCGCTTCAATTGACCATGCCTCAACAATAGACTGATCACAGTGCTTACTGATCAGTAGATCACCGTCACCATCAAACGATATCAATCCTTTGTCAAACAAATAATCAGTATTTATGTATATTACACAGATAAATAACGATACACTAATGGATAAACGGCATTAAAAAAATACAACCTTAGGCGAAAATTACCTTTGAATATCTTTGTAATCAATCTCGATAGCTCTAAGGATCGGCTGGAGCACATTAGCTCTGAAACGGACCGTCTGAAATTAGAATTCACGAGAATCTCTGCAGTGAATGGATCCCTACTTGATGCAGCCAGTTTATCCAAACACTACAACTATTCCCTTAATAGAAAAATTTATCGCCGTCCACTTTCATTGGGTGAAATTGGCTGTTACATGAGCCATATTAAGTGTTGGGAGAAAATAATTAGAGATGATTTATCCATGGCGCTAATACTAGAAGATGACGCTGAGTTAGACGATCATTTAGAGGTTGTATTGACGGAGATTGAGAATCTTTCGGAAAGCTGGGATATTATAAAGTTGTGTGACCCACCAAAGAAGAAAAAGCACTTTGTTCTTGATAGGTTAAGTGAGCATTTTTATCTATGTAGATACAGAAAAATTCCATCAAGAGCTACTGGATATTTAGTGTCGCAAGAAGGTGCATTGAAACTAGTCGAGGCGAGGTCTTTTTTCGGGAGGCCAGTAGATGACGACATGCAATTTTATTGGGAATTTAACGGTCGTGTATTGGGGGTCGAGCCCAGTGTCATCTGGTGCTCTCCTGCGAGTATTACAAGTGATATTGACGGCATTAGTAATAGACGGAATACTAAAACCATCATTTCACAATTAAACGCCCCCCTTCTACGTTTTATTTATGAGTTGAAACTCAACTATTATAATTGGACCACAAAACAAACCAAATATTGATGACGCATGATTCATTCAGGGTTATATAAAAGGTGGATTTTGAAAGAAACAGGCTGGATGAAATAAAAATCAAGAGTCCCGATCTAACAATATCAATTCTGTCATCGACCCTGTAAACTTTTCTGTGTAACTGCCCAAGTTAAATATAATCCGTTAAGCGGTTTTCGAACTCGATCATAAATCGATTCAAGGCTGCTTTCCAGTTGCGGATTGGCATGGTCCATTTTTTGGAGGCTGCCTGAATGGCCAGATAGATGACCTTTTTTGCCGAATCATCCGTGGGAAACAATTTTCGTTTCTTGATAGCCTTACTAATAACACTGTTTAACGACTCGATGGCGTTGGTCGTGTAGATTGCTTTTCGGATCTCCTCCGGATAGTTGAACAAGGTGTTGAGATTCTCCCAGTGAGTACGCCATGACTTACTGATCTGGGGGTATTTATCATCCCACCGATCAGAGAACCGATCCAGCGCTAGTAAGGCTTCTTCCTCGATGACAGATTGGTAGACCTGTTTCAAGTCAGCCGTGACAGCCTTGTAGTCTTTCCAAGTGACATACTTCAACGAGTTGCGCACCATATGAACAATGCACAGCTGTATCTGGGCGTCCGGAAAGGCCGTGCTGATCGCGTACGGAAAGCCCTTGAGTCCGTCAACACAGGCAATCAGGATGTCCTTCACACCGCGATTCTGCAGTTCTGTGAGGACGTTGAGCCAGAACTTGGCACCCTCATTTTCTGACAGCCACAGTCCCAGCAATTCCTTGTGGCCCTCCATATTAACGCCCAAGGCCAAATAAATGGCTTTGTTGATCACCTGTTTGTCCTGCCGGATTTTGACCACAATGCAGTCCAAGTAAACAATCGGATAGACCGCATCCAGAGGCCGCGATTGCCACTCGACAACTTGCTCAAGAACTGCATCCGTCACCTTCGAAATTAGGGTCGCCGAGACATCAGCGCCGTACATCTCTTTGAACGTCGCAACGATCTCCCGAGTGCTCATACCCTGGGCGTACAGGAACAAGATCTTGTCATCCATCGAGGTGAATCGACGTTGGCGTTTCTTAACCAATTGGGGTTCGAAGCTACCTTCTCGATCCCGTGGCGTATCGATTTCAAATTGGCCATCATCCGTTTGAAGGGTCTTACCCATGAAGCCATTGCGGCTATTAGAGCTGTCTGACGCCTCATACTTGGAATAACCTAGGTGGTCATCCAATTCAGCATTCAGGGCAGTCTCAACCGTTATTTTGGTGAGCATCTGCCGAAATTCATTGAGATCAGCCTCGGTTTTAATCGTCTTCGCAGCTTCTTGAGCTATGGTTTTTAGTTTATCGTGATTCATTTGTCTATACCTTCCCTAGTTTGGGGTTAATGATAGACAGTTACACAGATTTGGTTACAGTCTCCTCAGATACGCTTATTTTGAAGTTTCGCTCTCGTAACTGTAACTCTACAGTATTTTAAACACCCATAAACGAAAAAACCCCAGCATTTGCAGGGGTCTTAACGGTACTGCTTGGCGGTGAGAGAGGGATTCACCCCGAGAGCATATGAACGTTGACTAATCAATGTAATAAGCTATATTTGCTACAAATTTTTGCTACAAATGTTCTTAATATGGCTAACAATCTGATCCTACGCGGCAACACTTGGCATGCTCGGCTGGTGATCCCAACTCATCTGCGCTCTGCATTCAATCGTCGAGAATTCACACAATCATTGAAAACTTCATCTAAGTCGATAGCTGCGAAACTGGCAAATGATAAAGTGGCACTTTGGAGGCTACAACTTGATGCTGCAGCAGGAGATGCAAATGCTGTCGAGGTGCTAGCGTCCGAGTTGGCTGTTAGGGTAAAAGAGGAGGAATCTGAAGGTCAATATGCTGATGTCACCACAGGCATGACAAACAGCTCCGCTTTCGCGGAACATTATGCTGAAGGACTGAGCGAAACTGATAGACAAAGATTCTATGGCATACTCACAGGAAGACGCACTCTACCACTTCATACTTGGGTACTGGAGTGGGCTGACAAAGCCTATTCCAATGCTAAAACCAATCAGATAGCAGTTAACGAAATACGAAACTTTTGTGTTTATGCCCCTTCAGTCTCTGATGTGACTAAAAACAATATTAGACGGTGGTTAAAATCTGAGACACGATCGAAGAAGACTATTGAGCGCGCGTTAAGTTTCGCTAGGAAATACTGGACTTATCTCCAAGATGTGGGCGTCGTGTCTGATGATGCCTATCCTTTCATGGGCGTCAAACTGCCAGATACGCTTAAAGCTCTAGAAAGCAAGCGTGAGCCCTTCAATGAAGCCGATATTCCTATACTATTTGAGGCATTACAGGTCGATAGATCGGTCTATTTGGCATCGTTAATCGCTTTGCACAGCGGCGCAAGACTCGCTGAAGTACTGGGACTTACAAAATCCGACGTAGTCCACATCGAAAACTATGCATGCTTTCACATTGCTGGCACAAAGACTAAGGCTTCAAATAGATACGTACCGATCCACAATGCACTACAACCTGCTATACACCTATTACTGAATGAGAGCGATGAACAGTGGTTGATACCTAATGTGCGATCTAAAGGCGGTGCATACAGACGTGGAGATGTCCTTGGTAAGCGATTTGGTCGACTGAAGACGAAACTTAACTTTCCAAGCACTAAAGTCTTTCACAGTCTCCGAAAAACCTTTATTACAGTATGCGAGCAAGCTGAAGCTCCCGAGGGCGTTGTAGCGGACATTGTAGGACACGAAAAACAGACGATGACCTACGGACTCTATAGCGGTGGCAGTAGCATTCCTCAGCGTGCCAGAGTTATGGAGTCACTAGATTTTGGTTTAACAATATCTCCAATAGGCCTTCTAAAACCCCAAGAGTGAGAGTCTAAACAGGTACTATATACCCCTATATACCGCTCACTACGCCTCCCCAGCCAACCCTGCTCCACAGCACCCTATAGGACGCACCAGGTTTCCCTGAGAAGCCTAATATTGCTGGGTTTAAGGTCTTAGATGGGTGCGCTTAGGATGCCTCTGAGAGGCTCTGTAATGCCTTCTAAGCGGGGCTGTATTTGACCTTTTTTGTGGCTTTGAAATTAATCCCAATCCCGCTTGGCACGCTTTTTTATTACGTGCTTCAATAGGCAGATGACAGCATCAGCAACAAACACTCACTACATAAAATACCACCATATCTCTGACGATCCTGCGCTCATAGCCAAAGGAGATTTGCTGGTAAATCTGTATAAACAATCCAAGCAGCAACAGCGCAAAAACACGCGTGATTTTTCAGCAGCTTTCAACGTTATCCTTACTAGCGTAGACATCTTCCAAGCCTATGATGGGTGGTCTCTCTATATCCCCACTAACAACAACCTCTTTAGTGGAACCCTTAAGCGCAACAGCACCTATACAACAGAACTTCTTGATGCTCTCAAATGGTTCATTGCTGAGGGCTATCTTGAGCAGGCCTCTGGCGTAACTAGACCTAAAAAGAAGAACAGTAAGAAACGACAGTGGCTACCTAAAGCCTATAAATTAACTGCCAGATGGTTGTCAGAGATATCCAATAAGCCTCTATCTGACCCACTACTGATTCGCAGGAACCCACTGGCTGGTTATTGGGAGTGCAGGAAGAAGATTGATGGCGCTAAAGTTGCTGTGACACCTAGCGACAGACAATTAAAGCTACACAAAGCAATGCTGGCGGACACTGATCAGGCGCTAGAGGCTTATGACAAGTTCATGGTCAATGTTGTAACTAGTATTGGGCATAGCGCTATAAATCCTGCACAGCTCTCTATGATGAGGATATTTAGTAATGGCTCTCTAAAACAGGGTGGCAGGTTGTACTCAGCTGTGCAGAACTACAAGAAAGAAACTCGGAAGTACCTTTACTTCGATGATGAGCCAACGCTAGAGATAGACTACAGCGCCTTCCACCCTCACTTAATCTACCACCAAGCAGGTCAGGAGTTTAAGGGTGATGACCCCTATGTCATAGAGGGCTTTGACCGTGATCACGTAAAAGTAGCTTTCAACATAATGCTGAACAGACGAGGCTCTAAAGATAACAAGTCTGCAGCAGAAACCATTAGCGAAGAGCTGGATGTAGACCTACTACAAGCAACTGCTCTAGAAAACGCTATCTTGCAGCTGCATGCGCCAATAGCGGGCCAGTTTAACTCTGGCGCAGGGCTTAGGCTTCAGCGCTTAGACAGCAATATTGCGCTATCTATCGTTAATCACTTTATAACAGAGCATCAACGCCCTATTATCTGCATACACGATAGTTTCATTTGCTCTGTTAGAGATACTGAGACGCTGATACTGCTAATGGCTGACTACTACAGCGTCATTGTCGGGGAGGTGGGAATGCGTGGAATAAAAGGCACAGCGCAAGAGTTCTCTGAGCCTCTAACAGATGCTATCAACAAGTGCTTTGAGCAAGACACTGATGGAATAACTGCTAGTAGTTGGGACGCTTTAGTCGCTAAAGAGGGTGTTAATGATCCTCCTAGTATTGAAGCAACTGAAGAGGATGTTAGTGACGCTGAAGCGTTATAGACTGTGCAGATGCTATAGCGGTATAGAGGCACAGTAACAGCACAGCCATCTTCCCTATTGTAAGATGATTAAGGAATAGCTGTTCAGCAGCAACACAAGGACTGGGCTAAGGAAGTCATGCTAGAGACTTGGCAGGAGTATTTGGATGGTGTGGGGACTAAGGTGAAGGTGGATTTGTCGTGATAGCTAAAATCACCTAAATAGAGTATGTAATTTTTAAACACTGCGTTTCTTGGTCTGATACTTAAAATCATCGTGATAACCCTATTTTTTTTTCTTATACTGACTTCTCATCTATAACTAACTAATTGCCCGAAGAGAACTTTTTATGAAACGAAGCTTGTTGGTCAAGTCGCATTTGTATGCTGCAGCATTTCTTGCTCCTGCATTTTTATTTTTAGCTATTTCAGGTGGACTATATTTAGTTGGAGTAAAAGGTAGTGTTAAGCAAACTTTTGTTGAGATGCCAAGCCAGTTAGACTTAGATCCTAGCTCGGAATCACTTTATAAAGATGTGCAAAAGGTATTGTTGGCCGCTGGCATATCTCATGACTTTGAATACGTTAAGATCAAAGGAGAAACACTTATAACTCGTCCTACATCGCGTAATTTTTATAAGTTTAGTATGCAGCCAGAAGGAATTGTGGTTAGCTACAATGAGCCAAGTATTCAGAGTAAATTAATTGAGCTTCATAAAGGCCATGGGCCAGAAATCTTTAAAACCTTCCAGAAAGTAATTGCAGTAGGTTTGTTGTTCGTGGTGCTTTCTGGTTTTTGGTTGGGCGTGTCAGCGCTTGGCTTGCGGCGCAATACCCTTATTGTAACTGGCGCTGGCGTAATCACTCTTGGTTTTCTCGCGTTGTTTTAAGAGATATGATTTTATATACCCAAAGCCGGGCTATCCCAACAACTTAAATACGAACCTTTCACTCGATAATTCCGAACTGTTGGTTAGATACGCTGAGGATAATAGGGCAGCCAAATTTCCTACGTCCCTTCCCGTATGACCTTTGTGATGCGGGCTATCGATTCTCTGATGACGAGAACAGTGAAATCTTTATTGCGCTCATTCACTATTTCTTCAACCGGTCATCTTGGCAGTTGGATCTATACGCCGTTACCATTACTGGGCGGTGAGGATGATATTGTCGTATCTGCTAAGTAGGGTGGGGTCATGGAAAAGCGAGTTAGAGGCACTGGGCTAACAGCAGTTATGATCACTTAGCGTTTAAGTGCCTTGGTGCCCGATACCATGTAAGCATTTATCGTCACCACAGTAATAAGAATGATTCGCATTTATATTTGCAAATGATAATGATTCGCATTATTATGTCCGCTCAACTTGGTGATTGGCTCACATTTTTATGGGCAGTCATCAAACAATGCTTATTACATCGAACAAAACTCGAAGGCTCTTATTATGAATCGCGCGTTACTACCATTACTTGCTACATTATCAGCAGTAACACCACTTAATGTCTCAGCCAATCCCGCTTATGGGATCAATGAGCTAACTATCATTGGTTCGAAGCTTGACGTCAGGAAAGTCCCGGGGTCTGGTGCAGTTATTGACAATGACCAGATTGCGACAGAGGTTTCGACTGATATCAATCAGTTATTGAAAACGGTTTCGGGTGTTTATGTTCGCGAAGAAGATGGTCATGGACTGCGTCCCAATTTTGGTATTCGCGGTGCAACTTCCGAGCGCTCTGAAAAAGTCACTTTAATGGAGGATGGTGTGCTCATTGCTCCGGCTCCCTACTCGAACCCCGCGGCCTATTATTTTCCTACGACGATGCGGATGAATGGTGTAGAGATATTAAAAGGGGCACCCTTGCTGCGCCACGGACCACAGACCGTCGGCGGGATTGTTAATATGATCACGACGGCTATACCCGAGTCTAATGCAGGATCAGCTATCTTTGCTGTAGGTGAAAATAACGCTGTGGACCTGCTGGCAAATTACGGCGGTCGCAGTGGAGCAGTTGGTTGGTTGGTGGAAACTGTACAGCGAGAAAATGATGGATTTAAAGATATCGATCGATCGAGTCGTGATAGCGGCTATGACATAGAGGACTATATGGGTAAACTGGCTTGGGAGGGCGAAAGCCAAAGCATACTTTTCAAGGCTCAGCGCTCTGAAGAAACCTCCAATGAAACCTATCTAGGTCTGACCGATGCCGATTTTAATCGTAATCAAGACCGCCGTTACGGATTGTCTTCAATTGATGAGATGAACAACAAGCACGAGGGTTACAACCTTGGTCATAAACTAAATATTAACGATTCAATAGCGCTGACCACTACTGCCTACTACAACAAATTTGAGCGCGACTGGTTTAAACTTAGCGGTGGCGGTAGTCTTATCTCAGCGGCTAACGGCGGTGATGTGGAAGCTCAGGGTATTCTCGATGGAACCGTTGATGCTGATGAGCTGAAATACAAGCACAACAATCGCAGTTATCTTTCAAAGGGCGTACAGAGCGAGCTGGCTTTGAACATTAACAGTCATTCTATTCATATCGGTGTGCGTTCGCACCGTGACGAGATGGACCGCTTTCAGCCACAAGAACGATACCAGCAGATTGACGGTAGCTTGGTATATACCTCTACTTATGCTGTCACTGGCAGTAATAATCGCCTAGAAACAGCCAAGGCGACGTCTGTATGGTTCGTCGACACGTGGCAGGCGAATGACAATCTGTCGCTTAATATGGCGCTGCGTTACGAAGACGTTGAAACCAGTCGCCGTCAGTACAGTACTCAAAATCGCTCGGACGCACCAAGCCTCCGCTCCAATAATACCCAAGAATGGTTACCTGGGCTATCAGCTACCTATCAGTTAAATGGTAACTGGCAGGTATTAGGGGGGGTTCATAAAGGCTTTTCGCCCTTAGGCGGCGGCGCAAAGTCAGAGGAAAAGCCCGAGAGTAGTGTCAATTATGAGGCAGGGCTGCGTTATGACAACGATCAGTGGTTTGTGGAGGCAATTGGTTTTTGGAGTGATTTCGAGAATAAGGCTGAAAACTGTTCAAACGGTAATCCGTGCAGTAATGGCGCAACCTCTGGTTCCTACGTAACGGGCGACGCGGTTATTGCGGGCTTAGAATTTCAGTTTAGTAGCAGTTTCTTGATAGGGTCAATGACTGTACCGATTGATGTTGCCTATACTTTTAGCAAGGCCGAAGTGAGCAAAGATAACGTTAACGAGGGCTTGGTCGATGGCGATAAGCTAGCTCATATCCCGGATCATACTTTTAGCCTTCGTGCTGGTATTGAGACTGCTATGGGTTGGGACAACTATGTCAGTATTAAATACATTGATGAAACTTGTAATGCTATTGGCTGTGCTGACACTTTTGAAGATACTGACGCATTTGTAAGTGCCGATCTGTTTAGCCACTATGCGCTAAACGACTCAGTGACCGTATTTTTAAAAGTCGAAAATGTACTGGATAAACGCTCTATCGTGTCACGCTCCCCAGACGGCGCAAGGCCGAACAAAGGTCGTATGGCCAGTGTTGGCTTTTCGATGGACTTTTGAACACTTGCGTCCATTTTAAAAGACTCTGATTAAGTGATCCCCCCGGCAGCTTGGTATCTGGAGAAATACTCCAGTTGCTAAAGCTGCCGGCACAGAGAAACAGCATGATTCTGGTCCTAGGGTAAATACGTTGGATTCTCCTTCTAAGCCCTGTTAACGCAGGGTTTTTTTGTGCCTAGTATATCCACAGGCAACTGAGCACCTCTATTGAGACCAGCCTACTTGCTATCTGGGCAGGTACAGTAACTATAAAATCAGAGTGGCGAATTGATCATTACTTAGAATCATGGTCGCACATTTTATCGCTTGCGTAGTCAGTGAGGAGAAACGGAAAAAGTCCGTGCAGCAATAAAGCAAAAGCCATACTCCAAGCATGAGACAAATGTTGGAAGTAGCCCATGCCAATATCTTTTAAATGGTTGTTCATACGTTTAATCTCGAGTTATCACGTTCTTTTTTCAAAGCCTAGAGTGTTTCAGATAGCTACAAGAAAGGCAAACCACCTGCAATGTATCTCCCCAGATACAGTAACAATCACAAGCACTCAGCAGCACCCCCCCCCCGGGCCCCTGTGAAGAAGCCCCCTGCCCTGAAACAGCACAGAAAGCGACTCAGTTGACTGAATCAGAATAATTAGAAGATATTGTTGCTACAAAGATTTGCTACAAATAAGGCACAAAAAAGCCCCAGAAACACTGTAGTTATTGGGGCTTTAATGATTGGCGGTGAGAGAGGGATTCGAACCCTCGAAACGCTATTAACGCTTACACACTTTCCAGGCGTGCTCCTTCAGCCACTCGGACACCTCACCCTAAACTCTTGCCGTTTTCTGTTGTACTAGCTAAT
>Ga0228614_1000271_pt1 | contig 31048 bp, 51 predicted proteins | sample 15DmetaG_FD_190531 | JGI IMG/M metagenome (GOLD analysis project Ga0228614, IMG submission 190531) | Seawater microbial communities from Monterey Bay, California, United States - 15D | ecosystem: Environmental > Aquatic > Marine > Coastal | place: USA: California | collected 2016-10-13
ATCACCAAGGTTATCTAATAGCCGTTGGAAGTAGTGCAGACACACCTGTTAAGGGATCCCAATGGATTTACCCTGTTGAAAAACGTGCATTGCGAGCATATATGAGACAACTCAGTCAAGCATGCAGTAGTGATACTCCACCCGCTTGCAAAACAACTTACATTGCTCCGGGTAATATGCACACTCCTAGACAAGATGAAAAAATGCCTGGTACTCATAAGTTAGACACAGACTATGTTGCTGGTGTAATTAAATGGTTAATAGATCAACCTCACAATGTTAATATCAGTGAGCTATGTTTGGATCGTATTCAAAAAGTGTAATAGGGATAAACTGTTTTAAAATCCTGCGATCTAGACTTATCCCAAAAAGCAGTGTGTGATTTAAACTTATCTAAGATATTGGATTTATCTTCACTGTACATGTATGTTAAAATATAGTCGCACAAATTTTTAATAGTTTCATTTTTGTAGTTGTAGTTGTGATATTTTTGTTTTATAATATCTTTTTGACTGTGTGGTAATACTGTTAAACTTAGATACAATGGAAACGTTAGGTGTGTAGGGTTTAACATAATATTTCTATCATCTAACCATTCAAGTGTTTCAGGCAAATGATAAGCATTATAGATTGTAATTGTGGGTCTTGCTACCACAGTCATTCCAACAGTGTCTGCTATCTCTACATATTTGTTGATATTTTTTAATGCGTTTTCGTGATTGGTCAAGTGTCTTTGATATTCATTTTCTTCTTTAACAATACTATCTAAACTAACAGCAAGTTCGATATGATCAAACTCTTTCCATATATCTACAATTTTCTTCTTGGGCCATACTGTACAATTGGTACTGTAGTTTAATCTTATGTTTTTAGCATAGTCCTTTTCTACAGCATGTTCTATTAGTTTCCAATGATCTTTTATTATTAGCGGCTCGCCGCCTGTAAACTTAATGTATTTCATATCCTTTAGATGCGGGTATATACTATCTAAATTTGCTTTTGTGTGTTTTATCTTAGAACCAGGCTCACTACCAATTGCTTTTCCAACAAACGTTTTGCCATGATATTCCTGCTCTTCATCAAACAGTTTAAAACTATATCGACTGTCGCACATTCTACACATAAGATTACAGTCGTTACTGAGGCTAAGTTCCAAGTATTCTAACTTATAATTTTCAGTATCAACAGTTTTAGCGCCAACTTTTGGATGTTCGTTGAGACGCATACGTAAACTTTTTTTATTGTTGTCTTCTTCTTCATAGCAACGTGTACATCCTTTCAATCTTTCTCCAGCAAGTATACGCTTGCGAAGATCGTTTTGAAAGTCACTGTCAAATATCTCCTGGATACTGTAATTATCCAGCGTATGATCCTTGGGACGATAGTCTTCTAAGAATCTACAACAGGGTTTTACTCTGCCAGTGCCATCTACCATCTGATGATTCCATAGTACTGAACAAAAGGTTTCGTTTTCCATAAATATATTTATATACGTATTTAAAGGAGCAATCTTGGAACCGGTAGCAAGTTATTTTAAATGGAATCCCACTGGTGCATTTAGCGTTGACTGGTACATAGGTAAACGTTGTAATTTTAGTTGTAGTTACTGTGTGGATTATCTACATGATTACACAAGTCCTCATGTGCCATTGGAAAATATGAAACAGTTAGTGGACGTAATTTATGAAAAAGAAGGCGATAACGTACTGTGGAGTTTAACTGGAGGTGAGCCAACGATTAATCCAAAGTTCCTGGATCTATGTGCGTATATACGCAGTAGAGGTAGACGTTATATCAGTGTCACAACAAATGGGTCACGCACACTACAGTATCACAAAGACATGTTTGATCTAGTAGATGGTATTACACAAAGTTTTCATTTTGAGTTTATGGAAGATCGTATAGATGAATATATAGAAAAATTCATTGAATTAGAAAAATATAGATTAGAATTAAACAGCAAGTTAGCTAAAGGCGAACCTAAGAAAACACTTATACTTAGATTTATGGTTGAAACTGGACAGTTAGATAATGTAGAGCGCATGGACAGTGCATACAGAGCTGCAGGTATTACTAATATAGAACATAGATATATCAGACCGCCTGGCAAAGACAAGGGCAAAGGTATGCAACCAGAAGAGAAGTATAAATTCAAAGATGCACAAGACCCTAATCAAATAACAGACAAAAAACAAGTAACCAAAATAGAAAACAAAGAAGCTGAGTATTACGAAAACACAGAAAAGACTGCTATTAAACAAATATATCGCAGTACAGCAGATCCCGACAAACGTAAATTAAAGTTTTGGTTTCAGGACAGTGAAGGCGAATACCACGAAGAAGACTATCACTACAACGAACTAAACTACGACAAAAAGAATAATTACGAAGGTTGGATATGCTGGGCAGGCATGAAACATTTAAAAGTTACACCCACTGGCGACATATACATTGGCAGTTGTCATGTTGGTGGTAAGCGTGGTAACGTATATGAAAAAGATAGTATTGATTTGCCAACTGAGCCTATACGTTGTAGCAAATGGCGTTGTACAGACAATACAGATTTAAAAGTACCCAAGATCAAAGATTGGGATCATTACCATTTAGTCAAGGACATGATAGAATGGAAACCATAGCCAATCCAACCACACTGTGTAGTTCAATGAGCTACAATATTAGAGTGGATCATATACGTAGAAGAATAGCAAGATGTCCCAAGCAAGAAGGTGTTGAATTAAGTGCTGAATACTTGAGAACACACGGTGCTGACGTGTTTAATCATCAGCACTTTGCACTTGCACTAGAAGATATGAAGTTGGATCAAAAACCCCATATATGTAGATTGTGTCATCCAAGCTACAGAGACAGTAAAAATAAATGGCAAACAACTCAATGGAGTGTGAATAATTTTAAAAATTTAAAAATAAACACAACACCAGCAGCCATATGTGATTATATTTTCAGTGATGTGTGCAACATGACCTGCATGTATTGTGATGCTTATCACAGTAATCAGTGGGCTAAATTAACAAATGATCCTCAACCAATGAATCAAGAATGGGATAGTGCAGCAGAAGACTGTTTGGTTGATTACTTAAATCGTTATATTATAAATCAAGTGCCTCAATTTAGAATACAGATGCTAGGCGGTGAACCGTTGTTGAATTGGAATAAACTAGAAAAGTTTTTGTTACGTATTACTAAAGTGTTTGAACACACCGATACCGAACTGACTATTGCTGTCATCAGTAACTTAAATGTACTACAAAAGAATGTAGAAAATTTTGTTAAATTCAGTGAGCAACACAATATTAAAACAGAGATACAAGGCAGTATAGACACTGTAGGAGCAACAGCAGAAAACATTAGAACAGGTTTAAACTTTGATCTGTTTGTAAGCAACATGGATATATTTGCTAGTCGTAGTCAAATACAGTGCAGTATCAATGCTAGTGTTAATCTATTAAGTGTGAGTACAATGCCCCAACATTATCAATACTGGACTGATTATGCAGTGCGTCATCAACGCACACTTGGCAAAGATTTTTTGTTTGGTAACAATACTGTTACTAATCCTAAGAGCATGAGTATTACAATATTACCTAAATCATACATAGATTATATAGAAAAGTCAAGAGAAATATTAAATAAAAGTTTTAGCGATAACTCATATACACAAACATTGAATCGAAGGTTTGATATATTAGCCAATAATATTGGTATTGACAGAAATGAAAAAAATTTACAAAATGCTAAACAGTTTTATACACAGCAAGGACTACTCAAAGGCATTGATTATTTTAAAGTATTTCCAGAATTAGGTAGTATATTATGATTATAACAGGCAATCCACAAAAAGGACTAGCACAAGGTCTACACAAGATATATCCTCACGCAGTATATTGTAGTCGAGCTAGTGGACATGAACTTACTAGTAACAAAGGTATGGACGAATTTGCGCAGTTAGCGACACAACATGACACTATCATTATCAACAGCGCACTATGGCGCTTTCATCAAACTGTCCTACTGGATCTAGTATACAAGGCGTGTAGAAACGCCAACAATGACGCACATATTGTGTGTATAGGCAGTACCACAGACAGAACTAGCAAAGGCACAGCATGGCTATACAATGCTGAAAAGAAAGCACTCAGAGATTATTGTAACAGTTTAGCATTGGTTGGAGTGTGGCACAGCGGCCCTAAGATAAGTTATATTAGTTTTGGTACACTCAGCAACAACCAAGAAAAACATCCTGACAGAACATGCATGGATATAGATGTAGCTGTGAGCTACATAAAGTGGTTGATAGATCAGCCAAAACATGTTACAATAAATGAAATAAGCATAGATCCTATGCAAGAGAGACAACAATGAATATATTATTATGTGTAGCACTAGAAGCAGAGCTACCTCACAACAAATTACCGCCGACTAGTTCTGTTGTTTATACAGGAGTGGGAAAAGTGCAAGCCGCAACCAAACTAGCACAGAAACTTAACACATACTACAAGCCAGACTTGATTGTTAATTACGGCACAGCAGGAGGATTAAATCCTATGCTAAAAGGCATGTATGAAATAGGAGAGTTTGTGCAACGTGATATGATAGCAGAACCACAAGCACCCAGAGGCACAGTGCCTTTTAGTGATCCTATACTAAGCGATATCAAAACTACCTCGCCTACAATGCAAGTACGCTGTGGCACAGGTGATAGTTTTGTTATGAAACCTGATCCTTGGTTTGTAACAGCAGACATTGACTGTGTGGATATGGAAGGTTATGCACTAGCATATGTAGCACAACAATACGGTATACCATTTAGAAGTTTTAAATATATCAGTGATATGGCAGATGAGAATGCCGCAGATGAATGGGCCAACAATGTTGCCGCAGGTGCAGAACAATTTTTAGAGTTGTATGCAAAACTATGAATGAAGATTTAAAATGGAGCGAATATGACTTTACCAAAATCCCGTATGATGACATTGTTCAAGTCGGACAAAGGACACTCTTGTATAGAGACCTCTTTACTGTTAGCTGGTTGCTTGGAAGATTCTGCAACTACAAATGCAGCTACTGTTGGCCCTACGCAAGAAGCGACCGCAAAGATCATAGACCTACAGAACTATGTCTCAAAACCGTCGACGAAATAAAAAGACAAGCACGTGGTAATGGTTTTAATAGTTTTCATTTTAGTCTGTCTGGCGGTGAGCCTACTTTTCACCCAGGATATTTGGATATTTTGCGTCATTTGGCTGATGATGTTGGCAACACTAATTATACCTCTGTGCATATGACATCAAACTGTAGTCGCAATATGCGATGGTTTGAAGACTATGTAGAACGTGTAAAACCTTTTCATAGAGCTAGTATTACAGCGAGTTTGCACACAGAACACTTAAATACACAAGTAAAGATGCAAGACTTTGCAGATAAGTTAATACTATGTCAGGAGCACGATGTACAGATTACCATTAACATGGTTATGGTCCCAGATTGGTTTGAAAGAGACTGGGAGAACGCATTGTTCTTCCACGAGCAAGGAATCAACGTCACACTCAAGCCACAGTCGGATCCCACGGCATCAAGAGTCGTGGACGGTTATACGGATGAAATGTTACAGCGATTGTGGAACGGTATGCCGCAAATGGCATATACAGAGTCAAAACGCAAATGGGCAGATCGTCCAAGGCCAAGTTTCGAACTGCCGCCTTATGCAATAGGTGAAAACGATAAAAGTGTGCCGTGGCACATGCAAGTAGAGTTTACTGACAGCAAAGGCAAGAAATGGTACATGGATCAAGCAGAACGTTTCAATGCTTTTAACTTCAATGAGTTTAAAGGATGGAGTTGTAATGCTGGATACAGCGGTATCATTATCAGAGAACCAGACGGCAGTATTAAACGCAGTTACAGTTGTGCTGATGTGCCATTGGGTAATATAGAAACAGGCTTTAAACTGTTTGATGGACCTAGAGTTTGTATTAGTGATAATTGTGTTAGTAGTGCTGATAGTAAAATACCCAAGAGAAAAATATGAAAACATTTGCTATACTCAGTTATAATCGTACTGGCAGTACAGTTGTAGGACAGTGTTTAGCACAAGCGCATCAAAAAGAATACATAGGTGAAATAACCAATATACCATTTGTATTGATGCGGTATGATGAAAACGGCAAAGATGTAAACGTACCGTACGAACCACCATTGCCTAAGGGAACATATGTAAAAACATATGATCAAATAGATGGTGCGGTACAGCGTAGTTTTTTATACGACAATCCCAAGCCGTTTGATATAGGCAGTGAAAGATATTATAACGAAGTAATCAAACGAAAACAACTGCTACAACAAAATGTACACAATCAAGACAAGAGTTTCTTTAAGATACAAACACAAACATTTGCACAAAACTTTCAAGATCCTCAACTGTTACACGGATATAGTTTTGTATTTTGTGCAAGAAGAGATATCAGAGAACAAATACTAAGTTATCTAATAGCCAAACACACTAAAATAATGCACATTGGCTATCAGGATCAAACTGTAGATGTGCCTACATTTGATATTCAACGTCAGCATTTTGATTTTTGTGTACAAGGACTACAAGAAACAAATCGTTTGTTTGAATACTTTAAACAGCGTAAACAGATAGATACTGTTATACATTACGAAGACTGGCAAGATGATGTAGATAAAATATTGCCGTTATTAGGTTACCCTACACAGAGTGTTGAAACATTTAAAAAGATAAAATACACACTAGGACACAAAAGTAATCTTGTAAATAACTTAGAACAGGTGATGAGTTGGATGCAAGATCCTGATGTATTTGAATACAAATATACACTTTAGGAAATAATTATGAACAAGATAGCAACACTATTAGACAATAGAAAAAATACTAGATGCTTTAGCGATAAGCCTGTAAGCACAGAAATAATAAATGATTTACTAGCAGTTATCAATCGTATACCAGCCAAAGAACAACAAATGCCAACTGAAGTCTTTGTGCTAGGAAACAATGCACAAGATATGAAACAAGAGCTATATGTTAACACAGAGTGCGAAGTAGATGTATTCAATCCACAGTTACTAGCACCTGTTGTGTTTTGTTTCTGTCGTAAAGAAAACGTAGTAGATGCAAATGGTGTAACAGATCCTAGTGTGCCTCCGGCGGCATTAAATGAACTACACAGATACTATGCAGGTATGGCTAGTATGGCAGTTGGGTTAGCTGCTTTGGATGCTGGCTTAAACATTGGTTTCTGTCAAAGTCAAGGGTTAGACGGATGGACAGGCACACAAGATGAAGCTAGAGGCGGAGCAATAACAGTTAACGGTGAGCTTAGAAAAGTATCATTGAGTTTGGGCGTAGGATATCCTGCTACTGAAACAGATCATATGAGTAGATCTAGAGTTACAGGAAAACAATCAGACAACATGAGTGCTGAAAGTTTGGTAAGACGTGGATTAGAAGAAACTCGCCCTAGACCAGGACTAAACAGTTATGTGAGTATATTTGGACAGGATGATGTATCATTGCCAGACACATGGCTTAATCTTCCATTGGAGAGTGCGTAATGTCAGAATTAATTAGCGCAATAGACTATAGTGTAGACTTTGATCAACTAGTAAAAGATTCCAAATTGGTATTGGACAAATACCCATTTAATAATCATAATCAAATATGTTTTCAAAATACAGTAGGTGTTGACCCTGATCCGTATCAAGGCACAGGTGATAGTAGACTAGATCATTGTCCTATGTATGGACTAGAAGAATCAGATTTTACTGAGTTTAATCCTGAGTTCAACGGAACAGTGTTTGAAGAAATATTCAAAACGTTTCCTCACAACATGGGAAGAATGAGATTAATGAAAGTACCTGCAAAAAAATGTTATTGGATGCACAATGATCCAGGCATGGTAAGATATCACTTTGCAGTAGACACAAATGAAAATTGTTTTATACTGTACAGAGATCACAAGCATTTTCATATACCAGGCGATGGTGTATGCTATGAGATGAACACAGACGAGTATCATACCGCAGTAAACGCTAGCAGAGACGATAGAATACATTTGGTTATCAGCGGCATTTAAATGTTTGATAAAATAACAACACATCACGATCATATTCATTTTACTCCAGATAGATTTGCAAAAGAATTACCGTTGCTTGTAATGAGTCACGGCTCTGGAGGTATAAGCGATATAGATATAGATTTTGCAAACATAGCATGTGCTAACGGATATCAAGTTATTGTAGTTGACCATTTTACTAAACGTAATGTCAAAAGTCAAATATGGCATGACGTAGATAATATCTATCCTACATTTGATGATAGAGCTGAAGACATTTATACTGTGAGTGCAGTGTACAGTGCTACTAAAAAATTATTGTTTGGCATCAGTGCAGGCGGTACAGCATGTTTGATATGTAGTGCAGACTTTGATAAAACCTTTGTAGCATATCCTGCACTGGTGGGAATAACAGCGCCAATGCTAGAAGCACATAACGTAACTATTGTAACAGGCAATGATGACAATTGGACACCTGTTGTACAAGCACAAAGATATGCAGAATATGTAGATGTAGAATTACACACAGTTGATGGGTTTCACGGATTCTTAAATCCACGTGAAGATAGATTTTTAGAAAATGTCGTAAGTCTCAGAGATATTGAATTGCCTATACCGTTTGAAGGAACGTTAGATAAATTAAATTATCAAAAAGGAGTAACTGTAAAGTACAACGAACAAAGTAGGTTACTCACTGAAAACTTATTCACTGAATGGCTATCCTAAACGCTGTAAACGTGTTTTTTGTGTGCTAGCATACACTTGATTATACTCCGCAATACTGATATTAGGCAACTCAAACTCTCTGTCAATGACGCTTTTAAGTGGTGTGTAGCACACATTTTGCCAGCAGTTAGAGTCTTTGTTTACTCCTATAAACTTGCCAGTATCGTTGTGTTGTCTACATGTATTACACATGTTATCGTGTAGTATCCAGTTTCTGTCTTCGCTGATATAGTTGACCAAATCCTGCATACTTCGCCTACGCATTAGTAACTCAATACTAATGAAAGCATAATCATACCCCAATTGAATTGCTTTATCTACTTCGTATGGAATAAACCAATCTTCACTCCAACGTACATTACGCTTACTGCCTCGGTTTCTGTAGTCAGGATGATAATATGTTCTAGTGCTACAGCGCACAGTATTATTAGGATAATGTCCGTTGTTCCACAAGCCGCTAAATGCAACAATGTTGTTGTCGTCATAAATGATTTCAAAACTATCAAACTTGTCAACAACTTGATCTAAGTTATAATAGTTCTTTGCATTACGATGATTGTCGTTTTGCTCTATCCATGCACATACATTTTTTAAATTTTCCTTGTGCTTTGGATAGTCTGGGCTTTCAAGAATGTTTATTATTTTCATAATCGATGTCCGATAAAAGTTACGTTTATTATTTTCATTCAATAAGTACTAATATTACTTATAAGGATAACAGTTGTTAGATATTAGAAAAATTAAAATGTTTCCAGATGATGTGTTTGTTTTAGATCATGTTACGGCACTACAGGGTCATAAAATAAATTGGGGGCATGATATTGGTAAAATCGAATCGATACTACAACAAAATCTAGATGCAGCAATAGCATCAAACCAATATAAACACTATGCATTTAATACAAGCCTAGACGGCTGGGTAAAACTGTTTGATAATTTTGTCCAAACAAACCCTAATCTACTTTGCTTTACAGGTTGCTTAGATGTAGATAATCCAAGATGGATCTGGTGGCCGCATTGGCAAATTGTAACTGACACTGATACACCTCCTATAACAAATCCTAGTTTACCTAATCTTAGATGGCAATTTTGGGTAAGACGACCTAGACCACATAGAATAGAACTGATTAAACACATTGCTAGATTGCAACCCGAGCAAGGAGATATTATATTTCCTCATCATCTAATAGAGCCTACAGGCAGAACTTATCCCACTACTCGAGAACTATTCCAAGATGACCACCTATACGATAGTATACAGTCGCAATTTAATCCAGCAGTAGATATACCACAAGGTGAAAACGGAGCATATCAAAGCAGTTATCAATTACGTTCACAAAGAGCTATAGATGTTGTAACTGAAACTATGACTGATTCACAAAATGGTATATATTTTAGTGAAAAAACACACAAAGCAGTTAGAAGTGGACAATTGTTTTTAATACTAGGACAACAACATTGTATACGCAGTCTCAGAGATTATGGTTATAAAACTTTTGATAATGTAATTGACCATTCATATGATGCAGAGCCTCACATGCCCACACGAGCTAAAATGATTGCAATTGAATTAGATAGGTTGAGTAAACTAAGTCAGTCTGATTTTCGTGGCTTGTGGACTAGTACATACAATGATAGATTGCACAATCAACAGTATAAAAAATATAATGTGGAATATTGGAAAATGTATCTACACAGTTTCTTTTAAGTCTTTGTGTATTGTTTCAGCATACAATATTTGTGCTTGTTTGCCTGGATGTGTTCCGTCAAGAGCTTTGTCTGTTTCTCGAAACTTAAACATATTACCGCCTACAGTTGTAATATTCTGCATCCAATCTTTCATTTCAAAGTCTTTACCAGTTGTAAAACTGTGATAGTTTTTAATACCAATTGTATCGAGGAAAAATGCACAATGACTAATTCTAAGTTGATTGTCTATTTTAAGATCAATGTCGCTGTAAAAGTTTTCATAAAATATATCAGTAAGTTTCTTATTTGCATAACGTGTTGACATACCTATCTTAACAGTATTATCGTTGTTAAAAAAACAAAATCTGTGTGCAGTATTCCAATTGACTATAACAAAATCATTGTCTTGATATTCAAAGTTTACGATATTGTGCCATATTTCTTTATTACTTGCCCCTGGAACTCCACAGTTTTTTAAGTCTACTTGTAGTGTTTCAGCAAGTACAGAAGGCCATGCGTATATACTAGGAACAGTTGGAGTATCTATGTTATCATCTAGTGCATAGCCAAACGTGATGCTATCGCCAAATGCAACCAGTCTACTCATTGTATTCAGATCTGCTTTCGCTACTGTACACTTCTCTGTATAACCATTTGATACGGTTTTCTAACATGTTGATTGTTGTGTGAATGTGTCCGGTGTCGTGAGGCTGTAACATGTCTTTGAGTATTACAACCTCACGTTTCAGAGATAACATATGTTCGAGTTTTTGCTCGTGTGTCATAGTTCATTCATTAACGGGAAGATCTCGCTAATAACTTTAGCACAAGCATGAGCGATCTCCATATGTTCTTTCTGAGTTCCATTTGCACCCCTGAGTTCGATATAGTGAACCCAGCTGCGCAGTGTACCGTTCATGTAAAGTCTTGTCTTGGTATTGCCTTCGGGTAGCACAACCCTTGCCTGTTCTTTAGCAATACCGGAGGCAATCGCCCAGTCATATACTTCTTTTGCTTTGTCAATAACTTCTTGTTGCTTGGCCGCCCAAGCAAAATGGATATCTTCTTCACTATCGATTTCCACGCTGTTTTGCCTATTCTTAGTATCCTGAAGACGTGCTTCTCTGGTAACAAATTGGTCACCAAACTCAGCAGGATTAGCATAGCGTTGACTGAACTCTTGAAATGCAAAACTACGATGTCGCACAACTTGGTGTGCAATATCTCTGGTAGTGTTGATCTCAAGTACAGCATTAACCATCTCAAGTGGTGACCAATGCTGATGTTTGATCAAGTATTTTATTAGTTTAGCACTTGTATCGCTGTTAATTTGTGCGCTAGGATTACTTACTCTTGCACAAAAAGCAATTAAGTCTTGGACATCATTGATGCCTTCTTTTTCGAATTCTTCTGTAGGTTTACTATAGTTTACAAGTCTAACGGTTGTCATTCTTTAAGAGTTCTTTCGTTTTTTGATTGATGTCTTTTTCTAATTTTGTATAGTCAATAACTATTTCTACATCAATCACCGGACTGACTAAATCGTTATTGGTTTCTACTAATTGTATAAGAGTGGCGACAACATCTCCTTGAGGATAATTCTCTAAGTCTTCTCCATCAAAAGAGATCCTGTCGCCATTTTCACATACCAACGCAAGTGTTTGCACATATTCCGTTGGTACAGTTTTTATTTCAAGTTCACTTACTATTCTTTGAAAGTTTCTGTCACGCTTATGTATTGGCATCGACGGTAGCCTTTTTAGGGCGACCACGCTTGGGTTTCAAGTCAGGTGCCATTGCATAGGCTTCTTCGCGAAGGCGTGTGACTTCTGCTTCATAAGTGTCAGCTTGCGTTAGCATTGTTTTTGCTAGTGCAGTATCGTCCATTGCATCCTCTTCTGTAGGAACTGCTTGGTCAATAGTTTGACTTGGACTTAAACTTGTGTGATTGCGAGGAGCAGAGTCGGTATCATCTACCATTGTGTTTTGAATATCACGTGAACTCATACCACTTGCTTGTTTTCTAAGAACTTCATTAACTTCACTTAACTTAACTGAAGTGTACGAGTTAGGTGTTAGGTGAATTTGTGAAGTGGGATATTTTCTTAGATACCCCATGTTTCTTAGTTTAGTGAGCATGCCTGTTCCATCACTGAACAAGTTACGATGTAACACTTCGTAAAACTCTTTGGCTTCTTGTGCAGAAGGTGATTCTACAAGCCTAGCGAGATCGTCGTGTTCCATATCTGGTAGTCGTTCTGTTTCAACTACCAGACAATGGTTACCATCGAGAACACTGCCGTTCTCATCGTACATTTCTCTAAAAACTACGATGCACTTTTGACCAGTATTAGCTACTTGGCCAATGTGTTTTAAATTTGCCATTGGATTACTCCTTACTCAGAAGCTGGCGCTTCTGCATTTTCTTGGGCTTTTTGAGCGTCTGCTACACTTTTGATAAACGCTTCAAGTTTGTTGTAAACAGCACCAACTTGGGCCGCTTCGTTTGCACGGAATGCACCGCGACTTACTGCAGCATCAATTACTTGTGCCGCATTTTGAAGATCTGCAACACCCAGTTGTACCGCTTCTTCTTGCGCTGGTGCTTCAGTTGCTTCTGTTGTTTCAATGTTTTGTTCTTCGCTCATTATAAACTCCTATTGTAACGAAATTATTATATACGTACTTATTTATCATCTTTGATTTTAGTACTGCTCATTTTATATGCTAAAATATTAGCACGAAAATCCTCATAGTCTGCCTTCTCTTCAAACCAGAACTGATAAATTTTATGACCTAAACTCTTAATCAAATAAAAGCCACGTGTGCCACTAAAATCTATAGTTTCAATATCTGGATTTGTATCGAACTCCACTACAATTCTTTGCTTGAGCATCTTCTCAATTGTATCAGTGCTTCTGATCCATTCGAGATCTTCTTCGCTCAAGCTATTCTTTTGTTCAACAATACGCATTTACTTATGCCGCCTGTTTCATAGTTGAATCTTCATAGTAAATGCTTTGTCCAAATGGCGCAACTGGTTTGCTGTAACGATTCTTAATTAAGAATAGTGTATCACAGTAACCTTCAATACCCCAATCTCTCCAAGGTTCGCCATCTGTAAACATAATAAACTGATCAGGATCAATACCTTCTTGTTCCATAAAGTGCCAGTTGCACATAAAGTCAGTGCCACCGCCTCCAACAATTTGATACTCTTCAATGCTACGCCCATCATCATCTGTGAACTCATCGTATGCATAAACTGTAGTATCAAAACTCCAAATACGGATTCTGTAGCTACCAAACTGTTCCATAATGCCTTGTACTTCACTTAGGAAGTCTGTGCAGTCAGCTTGTCCAATTGATCCACTAGCATCTAGTGCAATACAAATATCGATCTTCTCATCCTTTTGCATACTAGGCAGTACTACGTTATTAAACTGACTTTTGCGGTTAGGACGCATAAAAGTAAAATCGTTGCTGAGTGTGCTTTCAAGTGTTGCACGAATCCAGTTACGCCAATCCATTTTAGGTTCTGTAAGCTGGCTTACCATACGTGAAATCTCTGCCGGAACATTGCCAGCACCAACACTTTGTGCCGCTTGTATTACAGCATTTTTCAATTCGTCTGAGATAGCCTTAGCATCTTCTTTTGAGATAACTGGCTTCTTACCTTTGCCTTTACCGTTACCGTCTTGATCTTCTCCGTCACCGCCTGCGGCAGACTTACCATCTTCGCCTTCACCTTCCATGTCTAAATGGACATCAAGTGTAGCTTGGATAGGTGCTTGGTTGGATTTAAGATCATCATATACATTTTCAGTATACCACTCGTCACCGCAGTATTTAGGATCAAAGCAAATTTTTACTTGATCAATCATCTCGCCGATCTTCTCACGGAACAACATGCCGTTGATCTTATAGTCGCCTGCCATGTTCCAATATTGTTTATCTCTGCCTTCTACACGCAGGAAGTGTTCGTATATACAGTGTCCAATTTCATGTCCTACAAGAAACACAGTTTGTTGAACACTTAAACTGTCAACAAAGTCTCGATTGTAGAAAAAGTGACGACCATCTGTAGCCGCTGTAGAGCACCAACCTTCGTCTGTTACATCTACTAATTTTAAGCGACATGCAATGTTGCCAAAGAAAGGCTGGTTGAAAAGCATCTTAATACGTGCGGCAACCAACTTGTCGTGTGCATTATCAAAGTCTGTCATAATCACTCCTGTGTTCTTTGCTATACTTATATAGTAACATATCTTGAATAGTTGTCAACCTTTAAAATGATAGTAGGGCCATTAAAGACCCTACTATCCCCCAGAAGCATAGTTTCCTATGCCTGTTCAATCAACTTACCATAGGTCGCAATAAACGGCTTATAGTTTTTAAGTTGGTTGAACTTTGGACGGATACCATATTTGCTAAGAGCAACTGTGGCACCCATCACAACCATTTCACTTTCAAAGTTATTAGTCATAAACTCTAGAAAGTTATCAAATTTTACATTACCATTATCATCATTGGCAAATGCTTCTTTAAGCTCGTAACATAGTGCAGTAGTCAAAGCATACTTTGCACTGATGTTATCTGTTTTAAGGTCTTTTACTTTACCATCCAAAATGTCTGTTGGATTAGGTAACTGTCCACTAACCTCACGGTGTGCTTTGAACTTGAGAGCAAGTCCTTCGCCAATACCTGCGGCAACCATATCAGTTACTTCTTCTTCGGTAAAGTCTTCTACATCAGCGATTGTCTCTGATACGAAGTGCCAACTACGTGGTGTACCAAATGACCGCTCGTTGCTACCAGCATCGAAGTTGTAAAGGTCATTTTTAAACACACTCAAGTAACCAACTACGTCTGGGTGTTCATTATTTTTAACAGCCCAATCGAACCAAGTGTTGAAGTCAACACGTACTTCGTAGTGTAGGAAACGGTTAGCCAACGGCTTAGGCATACGATATGTAACACCTTTGTCTGTGTCACGGTTACCAGCGGCAGCAATTACTACGTTATCTGGTAGCTTGTATTTGCCAATTGCACGATTGAGAATCAACTGATATGCAGCCGCTTGTGTTGCAGGGCTTGCACCGTTGAGCTCGTCGAGGAAAAGAATAATTATATCGTATTGTGCAGCCATCTCCTCATCTGGGAGTTCGTCAGGCGCACTAAAACGCATCTTGTTAGCAGTTTGGTCAAAATAAGGATAACCTTTAAGGTCAGTCGGATCCCAAAGTGCTAAACGGGCATCAATCAAATGACATGTTTGACCTCGGTCAATATAGTCTTGTTTGATCTGTTCGAATGTTTCGGACTTACCAATACCGGGTGGTCCCCAAACAAACATTGGACGTTGTTTTTTGAAGTTATGCATTGCATACTTTTTAAGTTCTGCAAGTGTAACTGTGCGGGTTTGTGTTTCTTGTGACATAGTTTTTACTCCTGGGGTTGTTTCTAACTATATGTACAGTTTAGCATCTTAAAAGTTTGTGTCAACCTTTAATTTATTTTCACTGCTCTTATATTTTCCATACCTATGCCAGAATACTTACTAGCACTTCCATGTAACTTAAAGGCTTTTTCACGAGCTGAATATTCACTCATTGCATATTCATAACCAAGAAAGTTATCTTTAAGATAAATTTTGTACGTAAAAATCATTTTAAGATCCAGTTACTAGTGCAAGTGAGCCATCTTCTTGTACATCAAAGTCTTCGATATAAATGTGCCAGTCACCAACAGTGGCTTTAGCTTGTTTAAAACAACTTTCAGCAGCACGCCAAAGTTCGCCAACGGTACCATTTACTGCTGTAGAAGTAAACTCAGTCCACTGCACTTCATCATAGTTGTCGCCCATTGATTCAATACACTTGTATGTAACAAGACGAGGCTTGCCAGTAAAGATAGCCTTGTCCAGAGGCATAATGCCGCCGTCTAAACTCCAGATAGTTTCGTAACCAAGTTCGTCTTTGAGGTCATTGAAGTGTTCAGCTTCTAGCGTGTATGAATCAACATCTTCGAATTTAATAGCTTGGTCTAACATTTGCGTCTCCGTTTTATCTAACTTACACATATAATATAGCACCAAGACGTCTAGGTGTCAACCTTTTTCTGCAACTTTTTTTATCTTTTTTAAAGATTTTCTTCCATATGTTGAATAAAATTATCCCATTCTTTGCCGTACATCTTGTAAAATATACGGTCTTCTGTACTGAACAACACTAGCCAATTCTTATCAAAGAAGTAAGGATATTGCATGTATTTGTCTAGAAGTAAACGTATACGTGGAGTAATTTTTATTTTAGGTAGCTTGAAGTCTTCACGTTCGATGTCCATACTACATATAACATGAAGGCCCAACTTGGTTAAGCTGAGCCCTGTGTCGTGTCTATAATTTTTAAACAGATCCTTTAGTGTCGTTTGCGGACGAGTACGCTGAGCATGCTCTAGTATAGTTTTATACCATTCCTTGTTCACCATCGTCTTCTACTATTGTTTCACCTTGTAGTAATTTTATCACTGTAAACTTATCTGTCTTGAATAACTTGTTAAGTCTGGAAGCCAAATTAAATGCATGTCCGCTGTTGCTAAAACTTACTTTTTTATATTTAGGTCCTGGAAAGTTTACAAGGCTGTTTAGGCTTCGCAAATTAATTGGTTTGTTGTCGTGAAATACTGCATATATAGCATCTGCATGAAGTATTTGTTCACTGCGATAACTTTTGGGGTCTGTGAACTCCATTAGTATCTTTGGTTTTGGTCTGGCCATATTTCCCTCATTCTCTACTGCTTTAATGTATTTAGTTAAAACAGCATAGAATGAGCTTGATTAGGTAGACGTTGGCATTTGTATACAGATTGCTTGTTGCCCTGGCGGAAAGTATCCTCCTTGACCACTTTGTTCTTGACCTAATGCTTCTCTAGCAAAGAAACAATCATTCATTGATTCATATGTTCCATACTTTATAACATACGGCTCAGCTTCGTAAAAATATATAAATGTAAGTATCCATGTCATGGTGTTAATTTCTCTTCTGGTTTTTTATCCCAAGGTTGACTGCCTGTATAAGGCTCAAATCCTTTTCCATTTGCAACTAAACAAGCAAATCCATCGCCGTATACACTAATTAGTGTCCATGTTCCTGTGTCTTGATTAACAAAGAAAAATGCACCGCCGGTATATGGTAATCCATCTGCAGCACTAAACTGTAATCCGTTACCAGTAAACAGCATTGACTCTCCGTACTGTGCAGGTGTTTTCAACATTTCCATAAATGGAGCACACGGTTGTCGTGTAGCAAATACCTTAGGCTGAGTATTAGTTTGAGCTTGTGCCATTATTGGTACGAGCATTAGTAAACTTAATAGCTTTTTCATCTTCTTGCACCCTTCGCTTCATTGCAAGGTACATGTCCGCTTCATTGGTATAAGGTCCTATATACGGATAGTCCTGCAATGTTTTTAGTTTAGGACAGAAACTTGGTCTCCATCCATGTGGGAATAGTATCCCCCAGTATCCAGCCGCAAAATGTTGTTGACTTGTGGCGGTTTTAGTGTATACCGGCACTGTATCTTGTAGCTGTTCGTTGTACACAGTATCAACATTAGTGGGATAGCCGTTAGTAGATGCGTTTACAGTCTTTTTAATTTTTTGTTTTTCAAAACGAAATCTATCTAGATTATCCAAAACAGTTTCTGTGTGGCTTGTGTTCTCATAAAAAACATAACCTTCTGGCTTATTACGTAGAGTGCCAACTTTTGTTCCCTTGCTCTCTACTATCCAGAAACTGTTTTCTACAACTTCTCTAGCTTGTAAGTATTTACCCATATTAATATGCGCTGTTCAAATAATCACTGTGTGCTTCAGCATTGTCACTGAGTCGTTGTAAGTCATGTTTACCACAAAAGCGCATAAAGTGTACGCCTACCATACTAGCAGGAACTTTTTGCACCTGTGTTGTAATAGTTTCATCTAATACTTTTTTAATCTCATCGGGTTGCTGTGTTAAATCGATTAATGTTACGTTACGCTGATAATCATCTAACACACGATGTTCTTCCCCGTTGTGATCTGTCCAACGCTGTAGCATCATGTTATTCCAATTAAAGCCTTTGTTGTCTCTGTCATCAAATGCTTCCAGTAGTCCGACTTTGTTCTTAGTACCTTTTTTGCGTACACCAGGAAATGCACTGAACACATTGTCACTGCTATCACCTCGCATACACTTCTCAAACAACAACCAAGCAGGGTCACCAATTTGTTTTTGTTCTTTAGTTTTGTTGTCAATTACAGGCTTGCCTTTGTCGTTTACAATGCCATCTAATAGAATATGTTGATTAGTAATGCCATTGTACTGTGTAACTTTATCTGTAAGCAACTGATAAAAGTCGCTGTCACTGCTAACAATAACATGTTCATCATCAGGATGATTCTGTATCCAACGGGCAATAAAGTCATCTGCTTCACACTGTTTGTTCTGTAATACTGTACAGTTTGTACGCTTGTTTAAGAACTGATTAAGCTCATCGAATGCTTCCCAATATGCTTTATCTTCTTCAGCTTCCTTAGGTGTAAGTGCATCACGAGCTACTTTACGATTTGCTTTATAAGGTTCGTAAAAGTCTTTACGCCAGCTACGGCCTTCTAAACAGAACACTACATGACTACCATTAAAGTCTCTGTATGCTTTTAAAATACTTGCAAACATAATATGATAAGCCATGCCTATCTTAGTTTCAATGCTGTCTCCACGTACTACGTGTCTTGCACGAAAAAACATGTTTGCTGTGTCTACTAGAATATATTTCATGTACTGTCCTCGGTTGCTATGTTATGTATAATAGCAGGTATTACTAATAGTGTCAAGAGTTTTTGGAGCGGGTAAGGGGAATCGAACCCCTACTACACAGCTTGGAAGGCTGGCGACACACCTTGTGCATACCCGCTTTGGCATCGGTGCAGGGAGTCGAACCCCGGCTTTCAGTTTTGGAGACTGACGTGCTACCGTAACACTTCACCGACAAAAAAAGCCCCCTGTATTTCTACAGAGGGCCATGTACTAAAATAACTTTTACGTCACACTAGAACATGCCCTCCTTAGAGCACCAACCATAATTGTCTGTTCCGACTGTGTGTAACATTTAAAGTTCCTTGTTTGCTATTAACTATAATATACTATGTTTATTTATACTTGTCAACCTTTTATGACCTACAGATCATATTTTATTGGCTCCAGCGGCAGGATTCGAACCATGCACGATTAAATACTTTGCGAGTTATCAATCAACGGATAAACAGTCCGCCGTGTCTACCATTTCCACCACGCTGGAATAAACTTTATGCCGCTTTGGCTAGTGCATTTATTTTTTCTAGTGCAGGTATCATACGTGTAATGCCAATACCACCACCTACTCTTTGGAAGAAGTCAAACTTTAGGAACTCTTCTAGTTCTGCTTCTACACGTTCTTTACCAAATAGTTTGTATAGTAACTGTGCATACTCGCCGTCTACAATACTATGGAATGTATCACGCATCATATCAACATCACAACTACGTTCTGCACTACCAATGGTCTCCATACCACCTAGTATGACATCCATTTTCTTTGCGGTTTCGCCATCATCGTTACGTGCCATGTTCCAGAAAGGTGATGTTAGTTCTGGGAAGTCTGTAATTAAACAACTACCAAAGTTCATCTCCATACCTTTTTCATGACTGTCATCCATTTCTGTATCAGCACTTACTCCCCAATGCTGTTGCCATTCTCTGTATGTTTTTTCTGTTAGTGGGTCAAAGCCCAAGTAGTCACACAGTTCGTATTCCATTGCCTTAAGATCATCTACACTGCCTGGCATCTCAAATTCAAACATTGGAAAGATAATATCGTGTCTGCCTGGTATAGCATTTGGTTCTTGTCTGTAACTGGTGCTTACACAAAAGAATCCTTTTGAATCTGGCTTGCTTAATAGTTCATGTTCTAACCACATTTGTCCTGTCTGAGGTAGTGGCCATGTTTCGCCTGCGTAATTGTATGTTGCTACATTGAACGGATCTTCACATGCGGCAAGTATGCTTAGTCTATTTTGGGTATGGACTTCTAAGAATCCTTTATCCAAAAAAAATGACCTTAAAAGGCCAACGGTGTCTGTGAATTTTTGTGGGTTTATTAGTTGTGTCATTTTTTTTCCTTTTTTCAACCTAAAAAAAATTTGCTCAAAAAAAATTGAGCTTACTTTATGTCATCGATTTATTTATCATTCTTCTAGTAGTTTCTTTTCCATTTGTTCTTTAAAGTCAATAATGTTGTCTTTTTTAATGATGTCAATGATAGTTTCGTTCAATCCAATCTCACGTCTGAGCCAATACATTTTCTCTTGTAGTTTTTCTAGTTCTTTTTGATAAAAGTCTAGCTCACGCTCTTTGCGTACTTTACTTTCTATAATATCGGATAGTAATATTAGTTTTGGTGAATCATTCATGTTGTTATAAATCTCTGACTACGCCCGTGGGCAACTCCATCTGCGCCGTAACTGGCGGCAAACCCTTGTGGCTTGAGTTTGGGCTCTAGCCCAGTCATACCTAGGACATACCCAGCAGCTTCTTTTGCTACACAACTACTACCATGCTGTGGGTCTGTGTTAATATCTAAATGTATCTCACAATCAAATTCGTCTATAAATGGTGCAAGTTGCACATATGCTTCGCATACTTTAATAGTTTCATTCATTAGTCGCATACGTGGTCGATTATATTTTGTATCATAATCTATCAGTGTATCTTCATGACTGAATAAACGGCAACCTTTATTACCGTTTTTGTGTACGATAACAACAGTTGCATAACGTGCATACCAAATGTTTTTCTTGATTGTTCTTACACTATCACAGCCAAAATAAATTTTAGTGTCGCTGTTTAGTGTGCTTAATAGTTCTACTAATTCTTCAATTTGATTATTATTGAACATTGCTTTCGCCCGACTCTTGATCTAGTATAATACTACGACATAAGTCGTTAAACCATAAGTCGACAATTGCTTCAGGTGTAGCACCAGCATAGCCAGCCTCACCTAATAATCCAACAAAGTCGTCATTCCAATCTAGTTCAAAGTATCCACGTTGTGGATTATCTTTATCAAAGTGTACTTCAATTACTTTGACCCATGGACCAACTGCTTGTTCCTTAGTCTCTACTGTTTTACTTTTATTAAAAATGTTCTTGAGTTTGTCTAACATAGCTTTCTCTATAATTATTTAGCGGGCATAGTAAACAATGCTCTTACGTCATGTGGTTCATCTATTACCAACGGTTTACGTGCAAAAATACACCACTTGTATGCATGCATTGTTTGTTTGGTTGTGCAGAACTCTCTAAAGCTAGTGCCAGTTGTGTACACGTCATCTACAACCATCCAAGGATGATCGCCAGGTGTTACATACTTTTCCATAGCATACTGTAGCGGCAAGCCGCCTCTTGGAATGCCAACTACTTTGCTAAAAGGTTCTGTTTGATAGTCCATAATCATACGTGCTAATCCGTCCCACCATTCTGGTCTAATAGCATCGCATTCGATCTTCCAAGGAAGTGGTAGACCTGCGTGACTAATAAAGTCGCCTACTTCAAATAAATTTGCACTAGTGTGATATGGCATTTATAATCCTTTATCTCTAAGTTTGTTAGGGTTAATCGGTGCTTTCATAGCACGATCTAATTGTTCATTACGTTCCCCACGCATTGCCAAAGAGGCTGATGTGTAATCGGGGTGTAAACCTCCACCCTCGCTCCATGCAGATGTCTGCGACTTCTTGGACGTTGAGGTTGTACTCTTCGCTCCTACCGCCCAACGGCATAAGGTAGACAGGTGCTTCAATGCCTGCCGCACGATATTCGTCAACAGCTCTGCCAGCTTCATCAATGTCTGTACGATCAGCAACAACAAATTTGAAATACAGAGAGCTACCATCAACACCAGCATACTCACGAGCAACACTAGGCTTGATAGCAGTATCCCAAGGTTCTCCGCTAACGGAGAGTTTAGGGCTACAACTCCAAGTGACTTCAAATCTGTCTTGATCTGTGAGATAGTTGAAAAAGTCGTTGTGTAAAGGTTGTGTAGTGTTTGTTTCAAATGTAACATTTTTTAGATCCTGCATACGTGGGTGTTCAAATAATTCTATGTACAGTCGTTGCCACGCCAACAACGGTTCACCGCCAGTCATTATTAAGTGTACGTCTTGTCCATTGTCTTGCACCCATTTACCATTGGGTGTCAAACTCAATAAATGTTCTACAACTTCGTCAACTGTTGCTCTTTTATTTAAGTGTTTAAACTCAGGATAGATACTTGCATATGTATCACAGCCTGTGTGTATAATAGGTAAGTCTTCGAACACTGTTGTATTTTCATGTACTTTCTGATCTAGTAAGCCCATTACTTCTTGATTGTGTATAACGCCTGCTTTTTGTTTAGCATCACGCATAGGCTCATCTCTGCCTAATCCAAAGTTCATACAACGAAAGTTACAACCGAATGTACGCAAGAATACACTAGGTACTCCTACAAACTTACCTTCACCTTGTACACTGTAAAATGCTTCGCTATAGTGTAGTTTCATAGTTCCTCCGCAATACCTAATATTTCTCCAATAAGAAAGCCCAAAGCTAACCAACCCCAAGCACCTGTAGCTAGAGCAACTACACATCCTGCGATACGTACTGCACTTTTAACAAGACTAATATAAAAATGTTTCTTACTTACGTCTACCGGTTCAGCCATTACTTGATCTCCATCATAGGGTCTGTGGATTGTGAATCATGCCAGTCTGTTTGATCTGAATTAAATCTACGTGAAGTTGTTTCTTTACGCAACATGCCGTTTTTAACTCGATACGTAATTAGTTCTTGTTTGATAACACCCTCTGGATCTGTTTCAAACGCACTTACAAATGGCCCATCATATTTTGTATTCATCTACTGTTTCCTTTTGTTTAATCGTTTGTTCGTTATTATAGTTTGTTCCAGTATACTATGATCTATTGTGTTTGTCAATGCCTTTACGTCCTTGGGAAAACAATGTCCGCCATATCCTAGCGTTCCAGTGTCACTGGGCACCATCATATGACTTGGTCCAATGTTCTTCATTTGTGCTAGTGAACTTGTCATCATACTGTAGTTCATATCCTTGGGAGCATTTGCAAATATCTCATGGAAGAATGCAACTTTGGTTGCTAACCATGCATTGTGTGTATATTTGATCATACTGGCTGTAGTCCTATTTGTTACAACTACTTTTGTATTTAGGTGGCTAAACAAGTTACTCCAAAACGTTATTTGTTCTTGATCTTCACCACCTAGTATAAACAGCTCTTGATTTTCAAAATCTTCCTCTGCGTGTAACGCTCGTAAAAATTCTGGATTGTATGTTACATTATCTGGGTACTCACGCATAAGATTAGGTGTTGCTGTGCTTTTAAGCATTATAGGCTTTTGTGTATCCAGCTGATTAATAACCTTAACAATAGCACTATCATCACAAACACCATCTTTGCCTTCGGGTGTTGGTACGCAAACAATAAATGCTTCGCATGTTTCTCTAATATCAAAAACTGTTGTATCGTAGTATTTAGGATCAACTCTGTATACTTCTACTAGATGCTTTTCTAGATAGTTAGCAACTGTAGCACCCACAAATCCACAACCTATTACTGCTATTTTCATTCCTTAACATCTTTCTTAAAGTAATAATATGAGTCATCCATTCGAGTACCTTTTGTATCGTCGGGGTCAACAGGATATTCAGTATCTTGTTTCTTTGTAATACTCCAAGCACCGTGATCTAGTTCTTCCCAAATTAATGTGTCGCCTACGTCCCATCCAACCTGATCCAATGCATCAGTAGGAAATTCAATAAACAATTCTTTTGTTTTGCCATTCTCTTGAACTTCAATTGTCCAACTATTTGATCCAGTTTGTTTATGCATTTTTTATCACCGCATTAAACATACGTTCTGGTAGTGTACATATCCAAATGTACACAGTCCAGAACAATAAGTTTCCTATAACAATATCTATGTTGTTACTGATTAATTGTGTTAACATTATTTTGGCTCCCAATGCTCAAGACATCTTGGTTCGTACATGCCCATGCTTCCTACTTGAACACGATCACCACTTGCCTTTAATCTATATGTTTTAGTTGCAGGTTTACCGCACACTGTACATACTGCTTTGATCTTTTCAATGCAATCTGCAAGTCCTAGAAGTTGACTAGTTGTTTCAAAAGGTATGCCTCTGCTATCCTGGTCAAGTCCACTAGCAACCACATTAACACCACTACGTAACCAAGTTTCTACACCTTCTAGTGTTGATTTGGTATCCATAAACTGTACTTCGTCTAAGCATACAGTATCATAGTTGTAGGGCATAATGTTAAAGTGTTCTTCTATTTCATCAAAGTCAGTAATACTTATACATGGATAACTTAGTTGATTATGAGTAGTAATTGTATCCTCGCTGTAGCGATTATCTGTTGCAGGTTTAATTACTAATACTTTTTTGGTTTGGTGATTTAACCAAAGTACACGCTGTAATAGTTTACTAGTTTTGCCTGCATACATAGGACCAGCATATACATCTAACAGTCCTCTCATTCAGCAGCTTCTTTTTCAGCTAGTTCACTGTCGTACCATTCCCAAGCATCGTCCCATGCTTCTTTATCAGTATCTTCGTTTAAACATGGATCTTCCCAACGTTTGTTAAACCATGCTACTCCTGCATAGTAACCTTTGCCGCGGCTATCGCACCAATCGTATTCACAGTCGTATTCTTTTTTATCATAAAATAGTCGTTCTACCATTTCTCCGTGATCTGTTTCTATAATACTCACAGCTACTTTATTGGGATCAAAAGTTTCATCATCTTCAAGATCAATTGACCAGCCGCCAAAATCTCCCTTTTCGCTACTGTAAAAAACAAGTACTGGCACACTATCATCATCTTCATGATCAGCTACATGTTTATCTTGTGTATACATTTCACGACCATATAATTGATGTGGTTCAAATTCAATACGCTCGTCCCAATCATATACTGGCTCACCATGTTCTCCTACAGTCATTGGAAATGCCCAAAGCTCTGTACCATTTGAACTGTTGTCATGATGAATATCATCACAATCATGCCACGCATTCCATTCTTCACCTTCAGCATAGATTGCAGGACTGTCTTTATCAAATCCATCTTCTTCCTCGGGTGTACCGTTCCAAGACTCTAGTGCCATCAGATGATCCATAAGACGACTGTCGCCTTCTTTTTGACAGATAGGTTGCCAGTAGTTAACAAACTCTGGTGTCACTTCGCCGATAGTCATTTCGCCGCCATAATTATTACCGCGGATATAAATTTGTTTAGTCATTAGTTTACTCCATTGCTAAAAATATAAACACCTTCGTATTTTTCTCTGCCCTCTAGTTTATCATTGCCAACACCAGGGCGTGTGTTAAGCATCATCTTAATCATTCCATTGTATTTGAATCCAACCTTTTCTGCGGTTTCGATCCATCTGTCTACAACTTTGAATTCTTCTTTTGCTGTTTTATAATCACTTATATTGGTAGCAAATAAGCCATCACTGTTAAGTCCACGTTTAATGTTTTGCATAGTAGGCGCAACATATCCATCAAACCATTCATCTAGTGTATTGAATTGTACCATACACTGTGTGGGTTCGTCACTGTACTTTTCCAAGTTAAAGTAAGGCGGACTACTAAACGCTAAGTCTATATCTTCTGGTTGATATTCTTCACTTACACTTTGTACTATTGTACTATTAGAACCTATTGCTTCTTGCATCAGTTGCTGTAAGTAATTCAAACGTTCAACTGTTTCTGTATTGGGATCGATTCCTGTATAATTATAACGCATATTACTTGATGCAATTCCTAATACTCTACCGCCGTAACCTGCACTGTAATCATATACATTGCCAAACATCACAGGACACAAATGTTCAACAATTGCTCTTGCGTTTTGTGCTTTGAAGTTTTGTATATTTTCACCAGTAACAAGTTCTAATGCTCTGCGTAACGCTGTAGGATATACAAGTCTGTTACCTTCTCTAAACTCAAAGCAGATTCTGATAGCACGTTTTAGTTTGGCATCGTTATTGAATCTATCTCGTAAACTGTTTGAACCTCTTCCTTTTGGCTCAGCAGTCATCATATTTGTAAACACAAATCTGTTTATTGTTTGACCTAAATTGTTGCCTAATCCTATACGTTTATCATTTACATTGTTGTAATTGGCAAATTTAAAGTCTTTGATTGCTTGTACTAGCCCATCGTGTGTATAGTATACAATAGGTACAATGCCACGATTACGATATAGATCGAACACAGTATCAATAGTTTTTTCAGGATCTTTATCGTATGTTTCCTTTGTATGTTTATCAAATTCTGTATACAGATCTTCATATCCAGTAAAAACATCTGCTACTGGATCTGTAATATTCCAAAATTTGTATAGTTCATCTATCATAATTTACAACAAAAATAATTGTACCATAGCAATACTGTTCATAACTACGAACCATACTGTTAGTACAATAGCAAACCCTGCACGTCTAATCCACGTACTAATTACACCAAGTATACTGCCTACCAAATACATTGGAATAAAAATTTTAGTTGCTGGATCTAGCACAGTAAATGTTAATACTGCACTAGCACCTATTAGCATTATGGCTTCAATTAGTTCACAGTAGAATGCAAACGGTGAAAACTTATAACTGTCTTTAAAAAATTGTATAACTTTATTCATGTGCGGATTCATATTCTGAAAGTAAGTTACTGAATCCAATTTGCATTACACTGTATTCGTTATACTCTTCTCTAAACTGTTCAATCTCTGCAATTTGATCACCGTTGAGATCTTCGATGCTTTCTACTGCATAATACTCTAATACATAGTCATAAACTCGTTGGTTAACATCTTGTTCAATGTTATCTTCGTGTTTGTGTATTCTATTCCATTCGAATGCCATTTTTTACCTCTACTATTTTGTGATACTTTGATGCTCTAGGTTTTTTGTTTTTAATTTCTTCTAAACATGTTTCAGCACCTTTGAGTGTACTAAATCTAGCAACTATAACGGGGTCTTCAACTCTTGGTTGATATTCTATTACATAGCCTATCATTTTTTTTCTACCTTTGCTTTTCTGCCACGTTTGCCTACTTTAAATGTATACACAATATCGTCTGGGTCTGTTCTCGCATGTGCTGGACATTCGGTAACTTTATTCTTCTTTAACCACTCGTCGATTGCTTTAGTATCTTCTTCTGTTCTTGTTGCTCTAACCATAAGTTCCTACATTTTCCCAAGGATACACTAGCCATACATCCTCGTCTGCTTTGTTAATTTCATGACAAGTGTATGCACAATGCTCTGTGAATTCACTAGCTAAGTTGTCTGTTAGTGTAGCAAAGCGAACATTGTCATTCCAAACATCATTCCATCCTTCGCTATTGGGCAAGCAACCGCTTTGCCAATCTTTCATAATCCAGTTAAATGTTGCACCTGTATCGTTAATGTCATCTACAATTAGTATTTGCTTTCGCATTTTAGGTTTGCATTGTCCATCGTGATATCCAAATGCATCTTCAGCCATCCAACAGTTGCTTTCGCTTTCACTGTCATCATCACGTAAACTTACTTTGAGTGCTTCACAACGAATGCCTGTCATGTTACTAATAATAGTAGCAGGTACATTCCCTCCACGAGTAAGTCCTACAATGTAATCAGGACGCCAGTTGTCCTTGTACATTTGGTTTACAATGCTTACACACATTGTTTCTATGTCATTCCAACTATAATAATGTTTTTTAATCATGTGTTCGCCATTTTATCTGCTATGAGTAATCCTCTATATAACTCTAAGTACGAGTCATACGCTTCTTTGAGTTCAGGATATTTGTCTTCTAACTTCTGATCTCTTGGTAATAATAACATACTCTTGTGTAGATTGTCAAGCTCGTTTAATATATTTCTGTCTTTAACAAATAACTCTGCTTCAATATGGACATCGTTTACAGCAAGATTTTCATCGATAGTATGTTTCATTTGATACTCATTAAATTGATGACGGCGACAAAGCTGAATACTCTGTCGCCGTTATTGTTATTCATTGCTTAAATTGCAATGAAGTAGATTACACTGATAACAGCAATAGCAATGCTACCTGTATTCAGTTGATCCATTTTACCACTTAGTAGTTTGATAAGTGCATAGGTAATAAAACCAATTGCAATACCATGTGCGATACTAAATGTTAATGGCATTAGCACTGCCGCTAACACTGCTGGTGCATACTCAGTAACATCATCCCAGTCAATATCTGCGATGTTGCGTAAGAAGTATGTAGCAATAAAGATCAGTGCTGGTGCTGTAGCAAAAGCTGGAATACTTTGTGCTAGTGGTGCAAAGAACAAACATGCACCAAACAAGACAGCAACAACAACAGCCGTTAAGCCTGTTCTACCACCTTCTTTAATACCTGCTCCACTTTCAATATATGAAGTAGTGTTTGATGTTCCTACTAACGCACCTGCTGTAGTAGCTACTGAGTCAGCAAGTAAAGCACGATCAATTTGCTCTACTTCGCCATCTTCATTAACTTTTCCTGTTAAGTTAGCAACACTAGTAAGTGTTCCTGCTGTGTCAAAAAAGTCAACAAACAAAAAGGCAAATGCAACGCCAATAAATCCTGCTGTGAACAATGCACTAAAGTCCATACTAAATGCATGTTCTGGACTTGGAATAGCACCTGCTACACCGCCAAGATCACTAAGTCCTGTTACCCAAGCAATAATACTTACTGCAAGAACACCAAGAATAATTGCTCCTGGAATCTTACGTTTGTCTAGCATTGCCATAATAACAAAACCTAGTCCTGTTAGAATAACGGGCCAGCTTGTAACATCACCTAAGCCAACAAGTGTGGCAGGATTGTCTACAACAACACCAGCATTTTTCAAACCGATGATAGCTAGGAATAAACCAATACCTGCACCTACACCAAGTTTCATACTTTTAGGAATACTGTTAATAATATACTTACGTGCTGGTGTTACACTAAGTCCAATAAACACTACACCTGCTACAAATACAGCCGCTAGTGCTTGTTGATAGGTATATCCCATACCAAAGATAACACCAAATGTAAAGAATGCATTCAATCCCATACCAGGTGCAAGAGCGACTGGCCAATTAGCCCAGAGCCCCATAATCAATGTACCAATTACTGCGGCAATAATAGTTGCTGTAAACACAGCACCAAATGCCATTCCTGATCCTTCTGTTGAAAGGATAGCAGGGTTGACTACCGTAATATAAGCCATTGTTAAAAAGGTTGCAATACCAGCCATCACTTCTGTACGTACAGTTGTTCCGGCGGCTGTTAACCCAAATAGTTTTTCTAACATAAAATTCTCCCTATGTCTTTTTATCCTGCAAATTGTTGTTGCAGTTTAATATTATCCATGAATTCCTTTTTGGTTCCATGGTCGTCTTTGAAAGCACCTTTAAGTACAGTTGTTTGTGTAAGACTACTATGAGCCATGATGCCTCTATTTTCACAACAGCCATGTGTTGCCTGAATATAAACACCAACATCTGCACTGCCGGTTGCTTTCTGGATTTCCTTTGCAATTACCATTGCAAGTTCTTCCTGTAGTGTACCACGTCTAGCACACCATTGTGCTATTCGTGTGTATTTGCTTAAACCAATCAATTGTTCTGCAGCAATAATACCAATGTATGCAACTCCTGCTACTGGTTGGTGATGATGCGAACACATGCTTTTTAGTTCACTACGAACTACTAGCATGCCGTCATATTTGTCATCACTGTCGTTAGGAAATGATGTTGCTTTAGGCATAGGATCATAACGTCCTGCCATAAGCTCATTGATATACATCTTTGCAAGACGTTTACCTGTATCCATACTATTAGGATCAGTTGACCTATCAATAAGTAAACTGTCTAGTATAGATTCAAATTTTGGGGTTAGTTCATTGATTAGTTCCTGTTTATCTCCGTTGTGTAATACTGAGGAGATGTTGTCGCCCGCCCAATAACGAATGCCTGCATCGTCAAGGCGTGCCTTTAGTTCTTCACTTTTTTTCATTAGTTGCTCCGAGTTATAGTGGTGTGTCACTTTTAGTAATAGAGTCATACATGTTATTGCCACTGAAAAATTTCTGTGTCAATTTTGCTGACTCCGTATTTAACTGATTATGATAATTTTTATGATTTTGCATATAATTTTTTAACTTTTCAATCAGTTTGGATTTATGTTTTGTGTAACTTTCAAAACTTTCTGTCCATTCACTTGGGTACTTGAAGTCCTCATCATACATTTCTGTGTAACTTAGACGATCAGGCACCATTGGAATTGCTCCTGTCAATGCACCTTCGTATGCACTGATACCTAGTGTTTCTTGCAGATTTGCACTAAACACTATCTTAGCTTCACCGAGTAT
>Ga0228614_1000274_pt1 | contig 30923 bp, 30 predicted proteins | sample 15DmetaG_FD_190531 | JGI IMG/M metagenome (GOLD analysis project Ga0228614, IMG submission 190531) | Seawater microbial communities from Monterey Bay, California, United States - 15D | ecosystem: Environmental > Aquatic > Marine > Coastal | place: USA: California | collected 2016-10-13
CCGAATTTCTTTGAAGTAGGAAAAAGTTTAGATAACCCGAATATTTTGTAAAAAGCAACTTTTGGAGTAGGGAGTCCCCTTTTTGATTCAGGTAAGAATTTACCTTTTCCATCTACCATTCTAACTCCAAGTCCACCAGATTTTGGTCTTGATTTCATGAAGTTTACAGTTTTTAGAAGCGTATCTTCTTCGATTACTGTATCGGGATTAAGAAGGAGTATGAACTCTCCATTAGCTTCTTTTATTGCTTGATTATTGGCTGTCGAAAAACCTACATTTTTTTTGTTTTCAATAAGTTTAATAGATGGAAATTTGTCTTTTACCATCTGAACAGAGCCATCAATGGAGTTGTTATCAACAACAAATACTTCTCCGTTAATTTTTTCTAACCCTTTTTGAACAGAGTTTAAACATTGTTCAAGAAAGTACTCAACATTGTAATTTACAATGATGACGCTTATACTATATGGATACCTTTCAGTCAATTTAATTTTTAGAGGATTAAAATTTAATAGCTATACATGAAATTTCAATAGGTACATCCAAAGGAAGTCTAGCTACTTGAATTGTTTCTCGTGCTGGTGGTGTTTTCGTAAAGTAAGTTGAGTAAACTTCGTTTACAGCTGTAAAATCATTTAAGTCTTTCAAGAATATACTACATTTCACTACATTTTCTTCGTTCATTTCCACCTCTTTTAATAATGCGAAAATATTTGAAAGTACTTGTTTTGTTGCACTTTCAATCGATTCATTGATAATTTCCCCATTGATTGGATTTATAGGTATTTGTCCACTTATGTATAAAGTTTTGTCTGCTAATACAGCTTGACTATATGGCCCCAATGGAGAAGGAGCTCCGGGAATTTGAATCGCTTTTTTCATTTGATTAGAAATCTATTAAAAAATGTAAAAATAATCACCCTTTGATTAACTTTGTACAAGTTTAATAAAATTTACTAAGAAAGCATTGAAAGTTCTTCTGATAGATAATTTTGATTCTTTTACATTTAATTTGGGGTATTTATTAGAAAGTCTCGATGCTGAAGTAAAAGTTGTTCGAAATAATAATGTTTCTAAATCTGATTTAAATTGGTGTGACAAGATTGTTCTTTCTCCCGGCCCAGGAGTACCATCTGATGCGAAAGGTATGAATGAGGTTATATCTTTAATGTATTCCGAAAAGCCAATTTTAGGTGTTTGTTTGGGGATGCAAGCACTAGCTGAGTTTTTTGGTGATTCTATCTATAATTTAAATAAAGTTTATCATGGCGTTCAAAAGACTATTTATATACAAGGTGAATCTAATTTGTTTAAGGGGATTAGACCTATTCAAGAGGTAGCTTTATATCATAGTTGGGCAGTTCAATTAAAAGAAGATTCTTGTTTTTTACCTTTGGCTTTTTCGGAAGATAAAGTTTTAATGGCAATTAAACATTCTGATCTTCCTTTATTTGGTATTCAATTTCATCCCGAGTCAATACTTACTAGAAATGGAAAAGAAATGATAGAGAATTTTTTAAAACTTTGAATCTTTTTATTTTTTAGCTATCTTGTACTTCTTATAATAACGAATCCATAAATTATGAAGCAAATATCTATTTTTTTATTTTCTATTGTTTTACTTTTTTCTTGTAGTAATGATAGTAAAATATATTCAAAGTATAAAGATTTATCAAAAGGTGGTGTTTGGGATAAAGAAGATGAGATTTTCTTTAAGGTTCAGGTGAAAGATATTTCAAGTACATATAATGTAAAGTTTTTATTTAGACACTTAAGTGGATTTGCATATAAAGATCTTAATATTAAAGTTACTGAAACTTCTCCTAGTAAAAGAGAGTCAGTATCTGAATATAGTTTAAAATTAGTTGATGAAAACGGCGATTATATAGGAGAAGAATTAATGTCTGTTATTGATTGTGAAACTGAAGTAGAGTCAAATAAACAATATACTGAAAAAGGGGTTTATATATATAGAGTGGAGCACGTTATGAGCGTTTCATCTGTTGGTAATGCTATTGAACTTGGTCTTAATGTTGAAAAAAATAAAGAAGAGTAAATTTAGTTCTTAAATAAAAAATACGACTCAATCTAATTGAGTCGTATTTTTTTTAAGTATTATTTAGTTTTTATATTAGACCACTACAAATCTTCATTCTGATTATTCTTTTTGATGCTTCATCAACAGTTTCTTTAAACTCTCTATCTGTTCTATATTTATTTAAAATATTAGTATGAGCTTTTTTCGCATCCAATGGCATAAGAAGTATATCACAACCTGCTTGAATAGCTTTTACTGAAGAGTTGGGAACGCTAATAACTCCTCCCATATTCATTGCATCTGTAACGATTAACCCTTTGAAGTTTAAACTATCTCGAAGTAAATTTTTAACAATTGTTGGAGATAGAGTAGAAGGTAATCCTTTTGTGTCAAATATAGGGTTGTTTTTAACTGCTATATGGGCAACCATAATGGATAACACCCCTTTTTCAATTAAAACAGGATAGTTGTGAATCTCTTTCAAGTCTCCATCGATTACTTGTAGAGACTTGTGAGTGTCTCCAGATACTAAACCATGACCAGGGAAATGTTTTGCAGTTGCTATTATTTGGTGTTTTTGAGTTTCTTGGATGAAAGCATTAGACCAAGGAACAATGTTTTTAGGGTCAGCACCAAAGCCTCTATAGCCTACAGTTGAGTTGGAGGACATGTCAACAACAGGAGAGAAATTATAGTTGATTCCTATAGCGTTTAATTCTTTCGAAATTGTATTAGCTCCATCAATTACTTCATTAATGTTAGTGAGTTGATTTGCTTTTTTAACTTGAGTAGTTTCTTTTATTTTATTATTAAATAAACTTGGCTCAGCATCTGCAGAATATAAAAAGGGAAGATTCCCAATTTTTTTATTCATGGATTCAAAAGAAGCGATTTGTTGAGTGAATTCATTTTTAGTTCCATTTAACATAAGTACACCACCAATTACTCTGCTTTTTATGTGTTTTTTGATAGTTTCTTCTTTTTGGCCATACCTTCCGACTGCGGGCATAATTAGTTGGGCAACAATTGCAGTATCGTCCAGACTAGAGAAAACCTTCTCCACCTTATCGTCTAATTTCTTGTTTTTTGATAAGTAGTCTTTTAAAGTAAATGTTTCATAATGAACCAGTTCTTCTTGTTGTGCATGTAACTGTATTAAAAATAAAGAGACACAAATTAGACTTATTAATTTTTTCATAGTTTATTATTTTTAAACAAATATACTTTGCTGTAGTAATTATCTAAATAAATATTTAATTCATTTATGAACAACTATAGGTCAACAATCATTCCAAAAAAAAACATCAAATAATCTTATTTATTTAAAAAACCATTAAACACCGTGTTGACTGACCATGCTTCTGGTTTTTCAGTAAACCAAGGTTTTATCTTAGGCCAAATTTCACCGAAAGTTTCTGAAGTTCTATAATTTTCTAAAGCTTCTTCATTTTCCCATTGGCTATATGTCATAATGATTTCAGGAGTTTTTCTGTCTTGAAGAAGTTGCATGCCATTACAGCCTTCAAAACCATTTACCTTGTGTTTTATAGTTTCGAAAAAAGTCAAAAATGAGTCAACTTTTTCTTTGTCAAAATGAAGTTTTACTATTCTAGTCAGCATTAAAATAAAGATTCTATGGTTTCTTTTGATCCTCGTGGTGAAAATTCAATTCGGACAACATCTCCTACGTGCATTCCAAAAAGTTTTTCAGCGCCACCACCGCTTCCGTTTGCACCTCTGTTAATAGAGATTTCAAGTAAGTTGTTTTCGTTAAATATTGCAACTCTTTCTCCTTGTGATACTTCGTTATAGGTGGAGGATATTGTATCGATATAATAATCCTTCCTTCTGAAGTAGATGGTGAAAGGGGTGTCTTTTCCATTTAGTTCGAATAACTCCTTAGATACGTTTACAATAAGATTACCGTATGAGTCAATATGGATAACGTTTCCTTTGATTAGGTCTTTTTCTACAATAGCATTTTGGTAGAAAGCATTTTTAAAATTACTTACAGGAGAAGCAAAAGTGTCAATATCTTCCCCATTTATAATTCTACATGCTATTGGAACAAGCATATTTTTTGTAGGGAATTTAAAAAAGTTAGGATTAGATAAGACATCATCTATCCTCCAAAGATTATCAAATTTTTCTTGTTGAAGAAAAGCTCCAAAAAAACCATTGTCGTTTGCTATAAAAAAATGACCGTTAAACTCTAAAATTGAGGGAAATGAACCATCGGTACCACTAAAGTTTACAATTGGTTCAGTATCAACCCCAATTATATGAACGGTACCTTTTGGGAAATCTTTATAGCAGGATGAAACATAGAAAGCAGCTTCAGAAACATTGAATGGCTTTACATGATGAGAAACATCAATAATTTTAGCATTTGGAGAATTGGATAGTATGGCTCCTTTAATGGAAGCTACATAATGATCTTTAATCCCCATGTCTGTTGTTAGCGTAATAATCGACATTGCTATTTATTATCCAATAGAATTTATGAAATATTTCTAATTTTAGCTCAAAAATAAGTTTATTCGGAGTAATTTTGATGAAAATAAAGAAATAATTTACATTGCAAGAAAAGATTATAGAAATTAAAGGGATGAATCCTGCTGAGTTGTTTGGGGTGAATAACTCAAAATTAAAGAAAATTAAAAGCTTTTTTCCTACTTTAAAAATTGTTGCTAGAGGAAATAAGGTCAATGTTTTAGGAAACTCTGATGATATCACTCTTTTTGAGGGTAAGTTTCAACTTTTTCTTGATTTTTTTCAAAAATTTAACTCTATTTCAGAGAATGAAATTACTGCTTTAATGTCTGAAGACGGAGCTTTAATGGTTTCAGGCGCTGCAAACGATACTCTTGTTCATGGAAATGGTGGTGCTAAAATTAAAGCAAGAACTCAAAACCAACGTAAACTTGTTGAGGCAGTAAATAAAAACGACATGGTTTTTGCTGTTGGTCCTGCTGGTACAGGGAAAACATATACTGCTGTAGCATTAGCTGTTAGAGCATTAAAAAACAAAGAAGTAAAGCGAATAATTTTAACTCGACCAGCTGTAGAAGCAGGCGAAAATTTAGGTTTTTTACCAGGAGACTTGAAAGAAAAGTTAGATCCTTATATGATGCCTCTATACGATGCGTTAAGAGATATGATTCCACCAGAGAAGTTAGCGGAAATGTTAGAGTATGGAGTGATTGAAATTGCGCCTTTAGCTTTTATGAGAGGTAGGACTTTAGATAAAGCATTTGTAATTTTGGATGAAGCTCAGAATGCTACTGCTATGCAAATGAAAATGTTTTTAACAAGAATGGGGATGACTGCTAAGTTTGTCGTTACTGGAGATATGTCTCAAATAGATTTACCTAGACATCAGAAGTCAGGTTTAGCTTTTGCTCTAGATGTGTTGAAAGAAATTGATGATATAAGTATTATAAGATTAAACCAAAATGATGTAATTAGGCATCAATTAGTAAAGAAAATCATAGATGCTTTTGATAAAGCAGAACAATAAAATAATTAACATGAATAATTCATTAACGAAAGCGAATTTTAATTTCCCAGGTCAAAAAGCAGTTTATAACGGTAAGGTTAGAGATGTCTATACTTTGGAGAATGATATTTTGGTGATGGTTGCATCGGATAGAATTTCAGCTTTTGATCATATTTTGGCGAAAGGTATTCCTTATAAAGGACAAGTGTTAAATCAGGTTGCAACAATGTTTTTAGATGCTACTAAAGATATTGTTCCAAATTGGCTGATTGGTACTCCAGATCCAGCAGTTGCTGTTGGGTATGCTTGTGAACCTGTTCGAGTGGAGATGGTTATACGTGGTTATTTAGCAGGACATTCCGCTAGAGAGTATAAATCAGGTGTTAGAGAGTTATGTGGTGTAACTATGCCAGAGGGAATGAAAGAAAATGATAAGTTCCCAGAGCCTATAATTACGCCAGCTACAAAAGCTGAAGAAGGACATGATGAGGATATTTCAAGGGAAGCTATTCTAGAAAATAATATTGTTCCTGAAGATATTTATGTTCAAATGGAAAAATATACAAGAGCTCTTTTTCAAAGAGGTACCGAAATGGCTGCTGAGAAGGGATTGATTTTGGTAGATACAAAGTATGAATTTGGAATTAGAAATGGAGAGGTAATTTTAATAGATGAAATTCATACACCAGACTCTTCTCGATATTTCATTGCTGAGGGATATAAAGAAAGACAAGATAAAGGGGAAGCTCAAAAACAGTTATCAAAAGAGTTTGTTCGTCAATGGCTGATAGAGAATGGTTTTCAAGGTTTAGAAGGACAAGTTGTTCCAGAAATGCCAGATGATTTTGTAGAAACAGTAACAGAAAGGTATATTGAGTTGTATGAAAAAATTACAGGGTTAGATTTTCAGAAATCGGATGTTTCTAATATTGAGGAAAGAATTGAAAGAAATGTTGTTAGTTTCTTAAACAATATGAAATAGTTCAAAAATAATGTAATAAATAAAGCCATCTTTTAAGATGGCTTTATTGTTTTTTAACAACTTCATCCAAACACAATCGTTATTTTTGTGAGGATTAAAGGATATAAAATGGAAAAGTTTTTCAAGATGTTTTTTTCAATGAAGATGATGACTTTAGGTATGTTCGTCTTTTTGATTGCAATTGGTGCAGCAACTTTTTATGAGTCTGCTTATGATATTCAAACAGCTCGTTTAATAGTTTATAATGCGCTTTGGTTCGAAATGTTATTGGTATACCTGGGAATGGGGTTAATTGCAAATATTTTTGAACAAAAGATGTATAGAAGAGAAAAAGCTTCCGTTTTAGCCTTTCATTTATCTTTTATTATTATACTAATTGGTTCTTGGACAACTAGATATGTTAGTTTTGATGGGTTGATGTTGATTAGAGAAGGACAACAATCTGATTTTATATATTCTTCCGATCCTTTTTTATGGCTTAAAATTAACGATGGGAAATTACAATACACTGAGAGTCGAAAAATGTTTATGTCAGAGATTACAAATAATGATTTTGAACTAGATGTTGACTTTCCAAACCATAATACTCCAATTTCAATTGAGTATGTTGATTTTCAAAAAAAGGTAATTGATTCTTTAGTCATAAATGATTCTATCAACCAGATGGCATTAGATATTGTGACTGACGGAATGAAATCAAATTATTTAACCCCAAATGGTTTTGTGATGGTGGGAGATGTTGCTATTTCTTTTGATAAAAAAGATGCGATGCCAGGGATTCAAATTTCAGAAGATAATGGCAAGGTGATGTTGACTTCTAAGTTTCCATTAAAATACCTTCCAATGTCTGAAATGCAAAAAGCAAGACAGACTGGTGAACCTATTAATGAAGCTTTGTATGTCCATGTTCCTGTAGATTCTACTGTTGAGTTTAAAACAACAACATTATATTTAGTAAATAACCAACAGTTTGTGTTTAAACAAGCAATACCAAATGCAAAAGTTGTGAAACTTCCTTCAGGTAAAAAGAATGTTGGTTCAGATTATCTAATTGTTAAAGTTTCTGATGGGGATATATCTAGAGTAATTGAATTAGAAGGGGGGATGTCAGCTATTCCTTCCCATACTACTTTTCAGTTAAATGGATTGACTTATGAAATGGAATATGGTTCCAAAAAAATTGATTTACCTTTCGCAATAGCTTGTAATGATTTTCAATTGGATAAATACCCTGGTTCTGAAACTGCATCTTCTTTTGCAAGTGAAGTAACTGTAATTGATGAAGAGATGGACCATACACATAATCAAAGAATTTTTATGAATAATGTGATGGATTATAGAGGTTATCGTTTCTTTCAGTCTGCTTACGACCTAGACGATCCTAGAACACCTGAAAATGAAGAAGGAACAAGGTTGAGTGTGAATTATGATTGGTGGGGGACAAATATTTCATATTTAGGTTATTTATTGATGTCTATTGGTATGTTAATGTCTTTATTTTCTCCACATAGTAGGTTTAAAGAGCTGAACGCAAAGCTAAAGAAAACTAGGGTTAGAAGAGAGTCTTTAATGACACTTCTTCTTTTGTTTGGTCTAACTTTCTCAAATGTTTCTTTTGCTCAAAAAGAGGATGCACATGCTGGTCATAATCATGAAGACCATAGTGGGCACGACCATAGTATGCATGATGGACATGATCACAGTTCACATGAACCTCATCAGGATGCTCATTCAGGGCATAACCACCAAGCAAATGACAAAGTTGAAAATAATACCGCGAGAACGGAGAGTTCAGATTCATCTAAGGATGTTTTTAATATTATGTCAGTTGAGCATTCTGAAAAGTTAGAGTCTTTAATGGTTCAAGATTACGATGGAAGAATAGTTCCTTTGCATACAAGTTGTGATCAACTTCTACGAAAAATATATAGAAAAAATACGTACGAAGATAAAAATGCAGTACAAACAATAATGAGTATGCACATGTATCCTCAATATTGGATGAAACAACCTATTATATATGTTTCTTCTAACTTAAGGGAAAGTTTTAATGTAGGAGAGCATGCTTCCTTTGTGGATTTGTCAAACGCAAATGGCGATTTCAAATGGATGAAAGAATATGATGAAGCACACAAAAAGCTTGAGAAGTTAAGAGATGAATTTGATAAGAAAATAATAAAATTAGTAGAGAAGTTTCAGGTAGTTCAAGCCATTTTTTCTTGGCAGTATATGAAAATAATGCCTGTAAAAGGAGCTCCTAATAATAAGTGGTTTGTTCCTTTAAGTAGAGAATTGATTCAAATGGATTCTTCTTCTTCAATGATGGCGCTTCAATATTTAACTCAATTAGATAAAGCTTCAACGTCTAATAAATATGGAGAAGCAGAAGATTTGTTGGAGAGTTTAAAATCTTTTCAAAAAGAAGAGGGGAATGAAGTAGCTCCTTCTGACACAAAAATTAATGTGGAGATTAGTTATAACAAGATGCATATTTTTAAGAATTCTTGGTATAGTTATTTCTTAATTGGAATGATTTTATTGATTGTTTTCTTTATCCGAATTTTTGTTAAACCATCATTATCTGTTGAAAGAACATTTAACCTTCTAGGTAAAGTTTTAACTGCTTTCTTAATTGTTGTTTTTGTTTATCATGGTGTTGGTTTAGGATTTAGATGGTTCATAACGGGTTATGCACCTTGGTCTAATGGTTATGGTGCGATTATTTTTATTTCGTGGGTTACTATGATAGCTGGTTTTGCATTTTCAAAGAAAAACCCTGTCATTCTAGCTGGTACAGCAATTTTAGCTGCTTTAATGATCTTTGTTTCTGAAATGAATTTAATGGATCCAGAAATTACTCCAATACAACCTGTTTTAAAATCATATTGGTTAATGATACACGTTTCTATTATTACTGGAAGTTACGGATTCTTGGGGTTAGGTGCTATATTATCATTATTGAACTTAATTCTTTATACACTACGTACGAAGAAAAATGGAAAGGTTTTAACACTTCACATTACTGAGTTATCTTACGTGTCTGAAATGACAACAACTTTAGGTTTGTTTATGCTTACAATAGGAACATTTCTTGGTGGTATTTGGGCAAATGAGTCTTGGGGAAGGTATTGGGCTTGGGATCCAAAAGAGGTTTGGGCGCTTGTTTCAGTATTGGTGTATGCAGTAATTTTACATTTAAGGTATATACCAGGCCTTGCTGGAAAGTTTTTATTTAATACCGTTTCTTTTTGGGGATATTCCGCTATTCTATTTACCTTTTTTGGAGTGAATTTTTATTTGGTAGGTTTACATTCTTATGCTCAAGGGGATGGTTTAGGGACAGTTCCTTCAGAGATTATTATTACAGTTATTATATTTTTATTGTTTAATATTTTCGCTTATTTGAGAAATAAAGCATATTTAAAAACTAAATAATTTCACATGAATTTATACGATTTTAAAGTAAAAGATATTTCAGGAAAAGACTTTGATTTTAGTTCACTAAAAGGTAAGAAAGTTATTATAGTAAATACAGCATCAGCTTGTGGGTTTACCCCACAGTTTGGAGAATTAGAAGAGTTGTACAAAAATAAAGAGTTGAATAACTTTGAGATTATTGGTTTTCCTTCGAATGATTTCGGAGCTCAAGATCCAGGTTCTGATGATGAGATAGCTACTTTTTGCCAAAAGAATTACGGAGTTACTTTTCCAATGATGTCTAAAGTAATTGTTTTAGGAGAACAGGCTTCACCAGTTTATAAATGGATGCAAAGTGATCTTGGAGTAGAGGTTAAGTGGAATTTTCATAAATTTCTAGTAGATGAAAATGGAAACCTTGTAAAAGATTTATCTTCTCGAGTTGGTCCGTTATCGGATGAGGTTTTAAATTGGTTAGAAAAATGAACCAGTTCCTAGATATATTAGCTTTTGCAGCTCATCCTGATGATGTGGAGTTGTCATGTTCAGGAACATTGATGAAGCACATTGATGAAGGAAAAAAAGTTGGGGTTATTGACCTTACGGAAGGAGAACTTGGTTCTAGAGGTTCTGTGGAACTGCGTTACGAAGAAGCTGATGCAGCATCTAAAATAATGGGGTTAACTGTTCGTGAGAATTTAAAAATAGCCGATGGTTTTTTTGAAATCAATGAAGAGAACAAGTTAAAAATAGTAAAAGCAATTCGTACCTATAAACCGAAAATTGTTTTGGCGAATGCTGTAGAAGATAGACATCCAGATCATGGTAGAGCAGCTCAACTGGTATCTGAAGCTTGTTTTTTAGCCGGTTTAAGAAAAGTGGAAACTATTGTTGGAGGACAATTACAAGAAGCTTACCGACCACAAGTTGTTTACCACTACATCCAAGACCGTTATATTAAACCAGATTTCGTTGTGGATATAACTCCATACATAGAACGAAAAATGGAAGCTATACAAGCGTATAAATCTCAGTTTTACGATCCAAATTCAACGGAGCCACAAACACCGATTTCAGGTGCCGACTTCCTTGATTTTGTAAAAGCACGCTGTAATGAGTTTGGAAGACCAATTGGAGCTCAGTATGCAGAAGGGTTTACAGCTGAGAGACTTCTAGGAGTGGAAAGTTTTTTTGATTTAGTATAGATTGTATTGATAAGAATTTATCAAATATAGAGTAGTTCGTTTCTTACAATATATGTATTGTTAAAGAAACTTCAAAAAAAAGAAAATGGTTTATGCAGTTTTAATTTTATTACTTTTTACGATCTATAAATTAGGTGTTTATAAGGATAAGAAAAAAGCTACGAAGTATTTCATTATTGTTGAATTGATGATTTATATCATTTTTATGATTGAAGACATACCAGAATATAGATTACATCAAATAGTTTTCGGTTCAATTTTAATTTATTCTTTACCTATATTTTTCATAATATTCTTGTTGTTTACTAAGAAAAAAAATGGTTAACATATATTTTATATCGCAAGGTTGAGTTAACCTTTAAAAAAAAAATAGTATCAATCTATTCCAAAAACTTGATTTCCATACATTTCAATTTCTTCAGGAGTAATATTAATAGACTTTAGTACTTCTCCTTTTATAGTTGTGAAGGTTTTACTTGGAACTAAATTAAATGGAAATCTCTTTGTTTTTTCAATGTTTTCCCAAATTCCATTTATTTCTCCATTTTCATTTTTAACGCCTCTAAAAACTCCTGTTTTTTGATCTTTTATTGATTCTGTAATAATGATGGAGTCTTGATCGTATGAAACACTTAATTTTAAATTGGAAGTACTTTTTTCGTAATGGTATTTACCATAAGCCCAATCATTGAACTCAATTAGTTGCATCTGAATTTTGTGCTTTTCATTTATTAACCCATTGTAATACCTTGTTCCGTCAAGTGTTGTTTGGTTATATATCGCTTCTTGTTTCAAATGGATTGCCCTTTCTAAAGTGTTGTTGTACTTCTCAACCGTCATCCAAGATTCATCATTTTCTTTTAATTTAATCTCTACTTTTGATTCGTCTGAAAAATCCCCCATTTTAAAGAAGCTTAAGATTTTATTATCTTTTAAAACGAAATACTCTTCCCTGAACCAAGTGTTTCCATGGTCAAAAGCAGCGATGAAAGTTAACTTTTCAAGTGAGTCAAAAAAGCAGATGTATTGTCCATTTATTCCAATTTCTTCGTCGCTAAATGTTATTTTTTTAGCTTTTCCTTTGTAAAAATGTATATCTCCAAAAGTTCCTTCAATAGATGCTTTTCTCTCGTAGTAACTCCCTTCTTTTTCTATTAAATTACTTTCTTTGATCGTTTTTATTAAGATATTATTCAGATCATCAATACTTATTGAGGCTACTTCTTCTTTCTGATAATCTTCATCAATAACCGATTCCTCGGGCTTTTCTTGAAGGCTCATTTCCATTGCTTCAGAAGAGTCGTTTTCCGTTTCATCATTCGAAGTTGAACTACAACCAAATTGAATGGATACCAGGAATAAACTTGTTGCGAAAAGGAATATTTTGTTCATTTTTAATTTATTTTATTTAAATATAAAGAGTTTAATCGGTATAGTTTTATAATCTTATGTATTTTATTTTTAGATTTGCCTAAAAATATATTCTATGTTAACTCAAAGCGAAGAAAATTATCTAAAAGCTGTTTATAGTTTATCGGAGGAGTTTGGAGAATCTGTTTCTACTAATTTGTTAGCGGATAAAATTGAAACAAAACCATCTTCGGTTACGGATATGATCAAGAAATTATCTGAAAAAGATTTGATTTCTTATCAGAAATACCAAGGTTGTACGTTAACAGCAGAAGGAAAAAAGAAAGCTTTATTGATAATTCGAAAACATAGACTTTGGGAGGTGTTTTTAGTCGAGAAATTAAAGTTTGGTTGGGAAGAAGTACATGAAGTAGCAGAACAGTTAGAGCACATTCAATCTGTCAAATTAACAAATCAATTAGATGATTTTTTAGATAATCCAAAAATTGACCCACATGGTGACCCAATCCCTGATAGAAATGGAGTATTATCTGTTTCTAAAAAAAGTGTCTCTCTTTCTGAATTAGAAATTAAAGAGAAAGGGGTAGTTGTTGGAGTAGAAGATGGTTCTTTGGATTTCTTTAATTTTTTAAATCGATATGAAATAGGTTTAGGTACTGAAATATCTGTAATTGAAAAATTCAGCTTTGATAAATCTATTTTAGTCGAGATTAATAATAAAGAAGTTAGTTTTTCTTCTTTAGTTTCTAATAAAATTTTCATTCAAATTCAATAATGAAGCGCTATTCATATTTTTTTTTGGTGATCTCTCTTTTTCTAAATGCGTGTGAGTTTAATCCACATGAATTTGAAAAACCTAAATTAATTGTTTGTACTACTTCCATTATTGGGGATGTTGTAAAAGAGTTGGTGAAAGATCATTTAGAGGTGAAGGTTTTAATGGGGGACGGAGTTGATCCACACCTATATGAAGCAAAACCCTCTGATGTAAGAGCAATGGCAGATGCTAAAGTAATCGTCTTTAATGGTTTGCATTTAGAAGGGAAGTTAGCAAGGTTGTTCGAAAGGATGGAGTCGCAAAAGAATTTGATTCGTTTTTCTGATGGTATGGATAAAAAGGATTTAATACCGCTAAATGAGCATAGTTTTGATCCACATGTTTGGTTCGATATATCTTTATGGTTAGAAGGAGTAGAAGAGTTTGTAAATCAGATAGTTGAAGTTTATCCAGATGAGAGTGTATTTATAGGAAATAATTTTCAAAACTATAAGAATAAGTTAGTTGAACTTGAAAAAGAAGTCGCTCGTAAAATTAATAACATCCCTATTGGACAAAGGGTTTTAATCACTTCTCATGATGCGTTTCATTATTATGGAAAGGCTTATGGTATTGAAGTAAAAGCTATTCAGGGAGTATCTACAATAATGGAGCCTGGTTTAAAAGAAGTTTCCAAATTAGTTAACGAAATAGTTGAGCGTAAGATCAAATCAATTTTTGTTGAAAGTAGTGTTTCTTCAAAGTCTATCAGAGCTGTGATTGAAGGTTGTAAAGCAAAAGGGTTTGAAGTAGAAATTGGAGGTACGCTGTATTCTGATGCTTTAGGAGGAAAAGGTTCGGGAGCAGATACATACTTAACAATGGTTTCTAAAAATACTTCCATTATAAACGCAGCATTAAAATAAATAGAATGCAAAAAACGAATATTAGTATAGAGGTACATAATTTATCGGTAGCATATAATAGAATACCGGTATTATGGGACATAGATTTTGAGTTGCCTAGGGGAGAAATTATTGGTATTGTAGGTCCAAACGGTTCAGGTAAATCAACCTTATTGAAAGCAATCATGGGGTTAATTTCTGTTTCTAGTGGTTTTGCTAAAGTGTTTGGAAAAGATTTAGGTCAAATTAGAGATAGAGTAGCTTACATTCCTCAAAGAGAGTCTATTGATTGGAATTTTCCTGCGACAGTTGAGGATGTAGTGAGGATGGGAAGGTATAAAAAAGGACGTTTGTTTTCAAGGTTAACCAAAATTGATAAACAGCTTTCTCGTGAGGCGATTGAAAAAGTTAATTTGTCCGAGTTTAAAGATCGTCAAATTGCACAGCTTTCAGGAGGGCAGCAACAAAGGGTTTTTATAGCAAGAGCTTTAGCACAAGGTGCTGATATATATATAATGGACGAACCTTTTGTAGGGGTTGATATTGCTACTGAACAAACAATTTTAAAGTTGTTGTTTCAGATGAAAAAAGAAGGTAAAACAGTGGTTATTGTTCACCATGATTTACAAACCGTTTCCGATTACTTTGATTATTTAGTTTTGTTGAATACTAGATTGATTGCTCATGGTCCCACAAATGAAGTGATGACAAATGAAAACCTTCAGGCAACTTATGGTGGTCAGCTTGACTTGTTAAGTAAACTACAACACCTAATTAAGGATAAAGATTTTCCATTAAGAGAAAAAGGTTTCGATGATAAGTAATTTGTTTTATTTTTTAGAAGATGCAGTTGCTCAGAAGGTAGTTTTTGGAGTGGCGGTAATCGGTTTTATATCTGGTGTAGTTGGAGTGTTTTCTTTTTTAAGGAAAAAAACATTAGTTGCTGACGCTATTTCTCATGCAGTTTTACCTGGAGTTTGTGTTGGCTTTTTGTTTGCGGGTACGAAAGACCCAGTAATATTAATGACCGCTGCAGTTGTAGTTGGTTGGTTGTCCGTATGGATGATAGATTTGGTTGTTAGAACTACGAAACTAAAAGAGGATGCTGCTATCGCAATTGTTTCCACATTTTTCTTTGCAATCGGTTCGGTTTTATTATCCTACATCTCAAAATCAGAAAATGCTGAACAAACTGGATTAAAAAACTTTTTATTTGGAAACGCTGCTACAATGACGGATCTAGACGTGAATGTTTTTGTAGTTGTTTCTTTGGTAATACTTTTGGTTGTCGTTTTATTCTTTAAGCAATTTAAATTATTTTGTTTTGATGAAGCATTTTCAAAAGTAATAGGTTTACCAGTAAAATCCATAGAGTTTTTACTCTCCACATTAACAGTATTAACTGTTGCTATTGGTATTCAGGCAGTTGGGGTAGTGTTGATGTCAGCTCTTTTGATAGCACCTGCTTCAGCAGCGAGGTATTGGACAAATAAGTTGTCGTTAATGCTGGTGATTGCAGGTTTTTTTGGTTTGTTTTCAGGGGTTTTTGGTGTTGTAGTTTCTACTTTTAAAGAAGCGATGCCAACAGGTCCTTGGATTGTAACTATTTTGTTTTTATTTACCATCTTGACTTTATTGTTTGCTCCTAAAAAAGGTTGGTTTTCAATCAAGAAATTAAATGACTTTAACAAGTTTAAGATCATGGAAGAAAATCTTTTAAAGGTTTTTTATCAATACTTAGAAGAAGGGAAAGAAGAGTTAGAAGTTATGGATATTCTTGAAAAAAGACCAGTAGATACTTCTGATTTAGAAACGGTGTTGTCAAGATTACAGAAAAAAGGATTGTTACACAAAAAAGACCAAAGCTATCAATTAACAATAAATGGAAATGTTGAAGCGATGCGAATTGTTCGTTCTCATAGACTTTGGGAGTTGTACTTAACACAAAGGATGAAATTCAAAGATGATCATATTCATGGTTCAGCAGAAACAATAGAGCATTTAATTACACCAGAGATTGAATTAGAATTATTGAAAGAGTTAGATTTTCCAAAAGAAGATCCTCATAATAAAACGATACCTTATGATAGTAGGAGTTAATGATTTTCTGAATTTAATTACTGTTTTATTAATAGCATGGAGCTGTTCTTTATTGGGGGCTTTTTTAGTACTGAGGAAAATTGTTATGGTTGGGGATGCTATCTCACATAGTGTGCTTCCAGGAATAGCAATAGCTTATGTTTTTAGTCAGAGTTTTGATTCCTATTTTATCCTTTTAGGAGCAGCTGTATTTGGTGTGTTTACAACAGTAATAATAGATTTTTTCCATAAAAAGTTAAAACTACAAGAGGATGCTTCCATTGGAATTACCTTTACTTGGTTGTTTGCATTAGGAGTAATAATAATTTCTCTTTTTACTGAAAAAAACACGGATTTAGACCAAGATTGTGTGTTGTTTGGAGATTTAGGTATTTCTTTTTTAGACAAAATAGTTATAGGGGGATTGTTTTTCGGTACAAGAAGCATGTGGATGATACTTCCTATTTTTTTGATAATTTTAATTTTCATTTTTAAAGGATGGAAAGGTTTACAGATAATGTCTTTTGATTTGGAATATGCAAAATCGAAAGGGATAAATATTTCTTTTTGGCATTATGCTTTTATGTTGTTAGTTAGTGTGACCACCGTAATGAGTTTTGAAAGTGTTGGTGCTATACTTGTTGTAGGTTTATTGTCGATACCTCCAGCGACAGCTTATTTAGTTTCAGAAAAGTTAAATAAATTGTTGATTCTTTCTTGTCTTTTTTCAACTTTAGCTTGCGTTTTAGGGATTGTAGGATCTATTTATTTTGATGTAACGATGAGTTCTTCTATAGTTGTTGTGAGTGGAGTGATTTTTGTCGTTGTTTGGTTGGTGAAATTTTTATTTTTAAAACTAAAGACTCAGTCTATTTCGATCTAATTCATTTTATTAAAAACAATTTAAATGTCTTGTTAAAAACTTATGTAAAAGTCCTTTTTTTCAATTCTAAAAAGGGTTAAGACTTAAAATATTATCATTACTTTTGTTATACATTAACGATTTTATGGAAAGTACTTTGAATCAAGAAGCAACAATAGAGCAAGCAGTGGAGCTTGGCTTACGTCCCGACGAATTTGAAATGATTAAAGGGATTTTAGGTAGAACACCTAATTTTACAGAAACTAGTGTTTACTCTGTGATGTGGTCAGAGCATTGCTCGTATAAAAACTCAATTTTTTGGTTAAAACAATTACCAAAAGATGGTCCTCATTTATTAGTTAAAGCTGGTGAAGAAAATGCTGGTATGGTTGATATCGGAGGAGGTTTAGGGTGTGTTTTTAAGATAGAATCACACAACCACCCAAGTGCATTAGAGCCTTATCAAGGTGCTGCCACAGGTGTTGGAGGGATTAATAGAGATATTTTTACAATGGGAGCAAGACCGGTCGCTCAATTGAATTCTCTTCGATTTGGTAATATTGATAACCCAAGAACAAAATGGTTAGTTAAAGGTGTTACCAAAGGAATAGGTGATTACGGTAATGCTTTTGGTATTCCAATAGTTGGTGGAGAAGTTGTTTTTGATGATTCATACAATACAAATCCACTTGTAAATGCCTTTTCTGCTGGTGTTATGGATGCTAGTAAAATCATTTCAGCAAAAGCTCAAGGTCCTGGTAATCCTGTTTTTATAGTTGGTTCTTCTACCGGTAAAGATGGAATCGCTGGAGCAGCATTTGCATCGAAAGATATGACAGAGGAATCTGCTGATGATCTACCATCTGTTCAGGTTGGTGACCCATTCATGGAAAAATTATTGTTAGAAGCAACAATGGAGTTGTTGAAAACGGATGCAGTAGTTGGAATGCAAGATATGGGTGCTGCAGGGATCACTTGTTCTACATGTGAAATGAGTGCTGGTGGTGAAGTTGGAATGGATATTCAATTGGATAAGGTTCCTACTCGTCAAGAGAATATGTTACCATACGAAATACTTCTTTCAGAATCACAAGAACGTATGTTGGTGGTAGTTAAAAAAGGAGAAGAGAAAGTAGTAAGTGATATTTTTGAAAAATGGGATTTACATGCGGAGGAAATTGGTGTCGTTACTGATTCTGATCGTGTTCGTTATTTCATGAATGGAGAATTAGTTGGAGATGTTCCTGCTGAATCTTTAGTTCTTGGAGGTGGTGCTCCTCAATACGAGAGAGAATATAAAGAGCCTGCTTATTTTCAAGAGTTCAAAAAATTTAAAATAGAAGATGTTGAGCAACCAGAAGATTTAAAAGAAGTTGCTTTTACCTTACTTCAACATCCAAACATTGCTTCTAAAAGATGGATTTCTGAGCAATATGACTCAATGGTTGGTACAAAAACAATGACAACTAACCGTCCTTCAGATGCAGGCGTTATAAATGTTAAAGGAACTGATAAAGGTTTAGCGATGACAGTGGATTGTAATTCACGTTATGTAAATGCTGACCCTGAAGTGGGGACAATGATTGCGGTATCAGAAGCAGCTAGGAATATTACATGTTCTGGTGCGGAGCCAAGTGCAATTACAAACTGTCTAAATTTTGGTAACCCTTATAACCCAGAATCTTTCTGGCAGTTTGTTGGTGCTATTAAAGGAATGTCTAAAGCTTGTTTAAAGTTTGAAACTCCTGTAACAGGTGGAAATGTTTCGTTTTATAACCAAACGTCTACTAATGGAGTAGAAACTCCGGTTTTCCCAACTCCTACTATCGGAATGATTGGGATTTTAGAAGATAAGAATAAAATGATGACCCTTGACTTTAAACAAAAAGGGGATTTAATATTTATAATTGGAGAATCTAAAGATGATATTTCATCTTCTGAATATTTATACTCTTACCATGGAGTAAAAGCTTCTCCAGCACCAGCTTTTGATTTAGAAAAAGAGTTTGAAGTTCATCAAGCAATCAAAGGATTAATCAAAAATGAATTAATCAATGCTGCTCATGATGTTTCTGATGGTGGATTGTTTGTTGCACTGACGGAAATGGCTATGCCAAGAGAATTAGGTTTTGATATTGTTACAGATGCAGAAATTCGTGAAGATGCTTTCTTGTTTGGAGAGGCTCAAGGAAGAGTTTTAGTAACTGTAAATGAAGATAATGAAGAAGATTTTATCGAATTCATGATGGCAGCTTCGGCACCTTTTACTTTATTAGGACATGTAACTAAAGGGAAATTAATGGTAGACGATGAGCATTTTGGTTTTGTAACCGAAGCAAAAGAATTGTTTAACAATGCTCTTGGTCAACGAATTGAGAAATAAGAATATTTAAATGGAATATAATACTACTCGTAATAAACTTCTTTTACCAGAATATGGTAGGAATGTTCAAAATATGATAACTCATGCAATGGAGATTGCAGATAGAGCGGAAAGAAATAGAGCAGCTCAAGCTATCATAGAGGTTATGGGACAGTTAAATCCACATTTAAGAGATGTAGACGATTACAGACATAAGCTATGGACGCATATGTTTGTAATGTCTGATTTTCAATTGGATGTTGATTCTCCTTATGATATTCCAAAACCAGAAGATTTAACAAGTAGGCCTGATAGAGTAGAGTATCCAAAAAGAAAAATGAGGTTTGGACATTATGGAAAATATACTCAGAACATTTTGGAAAACTCAAAAGATATTTCAGACGAAAAAGAAAAGAAATATTTGACTAGAACAATGGCTAACTTCATGAAAAAACAGTTTCTAGTTTATAATAATGATGCTGTTGAGAATAATGTTATTGCGAATCAATTAAAAGAATTGTCTAATAATGAATTGCAGGTTGAAAACCCAAATGATTTATTGACTACTAATTCAATTTTAAAAGCATACGGAATTCAAGCAAATCAGAATAGAAATAATTCTAAAAAGCAGTCGAAAAAGAAATTTAAAAAATAACTACCATGGCATCTTTTGAAATATATGGGGGGAAACCTTTAAAAGGAGAATTAATACCACAAGGAGCAAAAAATGAAGCGCTTCAGATTCTGTGTGCTGTTCTTTTAACTCCAGATAAAGTAACAATTTCAAATATTCCAGATATTATTGATGTAAATAAACTGATAGGTTTATTACAAATAATGGGAGTTAAAATTGAAAAAGTTGAAAAAGGAACTTATATTTTTCAAGCAAAAGATGTTGATTTAGATTATTTAGGTACTGAAGATTTTAAAAAAAGAGCATCTTCATTAAGGGGCTCAATCATGATCGTTGGTCCTTTGTTAGCTCGTTTTGGAAGAGGGTTTATTCCTAAACCAGGAGGAGATAAGATAGGTAGAAGAAGATTAGATACTCATTTTGAGGGTTTTGTTAAGCTTGGTGCTGAGTTTAATTACGATGCAGGAGAACATTTCTATTCAGTAGATGCTAAAGAGTTAAAAGGTGCTTATATTCATTTAGATGAAGCATCCGTAACGGGAACAGCTAATATTTTAATGGCAGCAGTTTTAGCTGAAGGTACAACAACAATTTACAACGCAGCGTGTGAACCATATTTACAACAACTTTGTAAGATGTTGAACTCTATGGGGGCAAAGATTAGTGGTATTTCTTCTAACATGTTAACTATAGAAGGAGTTAAAGAACTTACTGGTTGTTACCACAGAGTTCTTCCTGATATGATTGAAATAGGAAGTTTTATAGGTTTAGCAGCAATGACTAAATCTGAGATTACGATTAAAGATGTTAGCTGGGATAATTTAGGGATTATACCAACCGTATTTAGAAAACTGGGAATTAAGTTAGAAAGAAGAGGAGACGATATATTTGTACCAGCTCAAGATTCTTATGAAATAGAAACTTTTATCGATGGTTCAATTTTAACTATTTCAGATGCTCCATGGCCAGGTTTTACGCCTGATTTATTATCTATTATTTTAGTAGTGGCTACTCAAGCAAAAGGAAGTGTTTTAATTCATCAAAAAATGTTTGAATCGCGTTTATTCTTTGTCGATAAATTGATTGACATGGGCGCTCAAATTATTTTATGTGATCCTCATAGAGCAACTGTTATTGGAATGAATAATGAACACTCTCTTAAAGGTATATCGATGACATCTCCTGATATTAGAGCGGGTGTATCTTTATTAATTGCTGCTCTTTCTGCTGAGGGTAAAAGTACCATTCATAACATTGAACAAATTGATAGGGGATATCAAGATATTGAATTCCGTTTAAATAATTTAGGAGCTGATATTCGAAGAATTGGGTAGATAGTTCTAAGAAAACTTTCAAATGAGATATAGATTATTACTTATTATACTTGCTTTTGCAGGGTTGTCTTTTATTACTTCTGATAAAGCAGAACCTATTGAATTATTAAACCCTAAAGGTCAAAAAATTAAGTTATCTGATCTTAAAGGAAAAATGGTTTTGATTGATTTTTGGGCGTCATGGTGCGGACCTTGCAGAAAAGAGAATCCGAATGTTAGAGAGGCATATAAGAAATACAAGAATCAAAAATTTACTATAGGGAAAGGTTTTGAAGTATTCAGTATTTCTCTTGATAGGGCAGAAGAGCCTTGGAAGAAAGCTATAAAAGTAGATTCTTTAGTTTGGGAATCTCACGGTTGGGATAAAGATGGAATTGTTTCAAGAAGGTATAATGTGACCTCAATTCCTTATGCAGTATTAGTAGATGGTAAAGGAAATGTTATTGCTAGAGGTAATGAATTGAGAGGTCTAGGTTTACATATTACTTTGGATAAGTACATTAAGGAATAATTGAACTCTTTTTTCCTTCGTTTAAATATTTCTTTATCCATGCGTGAGCAAGATAAATCATAGGAGTTAGTCCAATTGCAATAATAAGTTTTGCAAAATAACCAGTAAAACCTAATGCTATATATTCATTAAAACTGATTTTCCCAGGTAAATAAAAAGCAATACCAAGAACGATAAATGTGTCTATTAGTTGTGAAATGACTGTGGAACCAGTCGCTCTCAACCAAATGTGTTTATCTCCTGTTACTTTTTTAAATTTTGAAAATATGGAAGCGTCTAGTAATTGAGAAATAATAAATGCGACCAGACTACCAATAATGATCCATTCCCCTTGTCCAAATACGATTTTAAAAGCTTCAGTACTAACAGGAGAGAAAGATGTGGCAGGGATTTTTATACCGATAAATAATAGAAGGAAGACATAAGCAATTAATGCAGAAGTTAAGTAGGTGAGCTTTTTGACCCCAGATTTACCGAAATAATCATTTATTAAGTCAGTTGTGATAAAAACAATTGGCCAAGGTAAAATTCCAATACTTAAAGTAAACCCTCCAATTTGAATTAGTTTTCCACCAATTAATTCAGCGACAACAGCGTTAGTTATAAATATACCTGCTAATATGATAAAAACAATATTTTTTCTATTTGAAAACAATTCTTAAGTTTTTCTTTTTTTCTTTTTAGCTGCAGGAAATAGAATATTATTTAAAATTAATCGGTAGCCTGGAGAGTTTGGGTGTATATTTAAATCAGTAGGAGGGTCGCCAACTCTATGTTGATAATCTTCAGGATCATGCCCACCATAAAATGTCCAAGTGCCTTGCCCCATTTCTCCATGAATGTATTTAGCAGTACCTAAAGATTCATTTTCTCCTAAAATCAGAACATTTGACTTTATTAATTCCTTTCTGAAGTCAGTTGTTTGTCCCATGAATCCATTGATGATGTCAGTATGGCATTGAGTTAAAATTGTTGGAACAACATCCCATTTTGCAGAAAACTCAAAAAGTGTGAATTTATCAGTTGCCTCTCCCGATCGGTGCATTCTTGTTCCATCAATGTTTGAATATTCATAGACCATTGGATTTTGTTCTAAAATAAAGTCTTTAAATGCAAAAGTTTGATTATAATCTAATTCATTTTGACAATTAGGATCCATGCCATCTCCATCAAACATGTATTCACATATATCTGTTTTTTCGGCGGCCAAGGCAATATCAAAACTATCCGTTCCACTACACATGGTAAATAGAAATCCTCCTCCAACTACAAAGTTTCGAATGTTTTTAGCTACTTGAAGCTTTAATTCCGATACTTTTTCAAAACCTAAATTCTTAGCATCAGCTTCTAAACCTCTAACCTGTTCTTTGTACCAAGGGTAGTTTCTAAAATTAGCATAGAATTTCCCATATTGACCAGTAAAATCCTCATGATGTAAGTGTAGCCAATCGTATTTAGGTAGTAATCCATATACGATAGCAGAGTCATAAATTTTATCGTATGGAATTTCGGCATACTCCATCACCATAGTAACCGCATCATCCCAAGGTTGTTTTCCTTTTGGAGTATAAACAGCAATTTTAGGAGCTTTTTCTAGCTGTATCACCTCCATATTCGTTTCTGGAAATGCTATTTCGGATTTTATTCTATTCGCTTGCCCATCAGTAATAACTTCGTATTTAACTCCCCTAATGGTTAACTCTTCTTCCGCATTCATTAAATGAGGAATTAAAAAAGAGCCTCCTCGATAATTTAGTAACCATTCAATTACCACTTCATTTTCAAGTAACCAAAATGCTATGCCGTATGATTTTAAATGGTTCGTCTGATTTTCATCCATAGGAATGAGAATTTGGGAACCTTTAACCTGAAGTGTGATGAAGAAGATAAATGTAAAAAGAAATAATTTTTTCATTATCAATAATTAGAAAGGTGTACCCCCATCGTTCGAATTAACATCAAAGTCAGTATCGTCTTGATCAAAAGAATTCATCTTACTTGGAATTGTATAGGTAGATTGTTGATCAAAATCTGTATTTGCACTCATCCCTGAAGGAATTGTATTGTGAGTAGGTAATTCTTCTTCTTCGAAATTATTGATGTTTTCAAAACGAGCGTATTCTCCAACAAATTGTAGCCTAACTCTTTCTAAAGAACCATTTCTATGTTTCGCGATTATTATTTCTCCAACTCCTTGATTTGAGTTACCATCTTCATCTTGAGTAAAACCATAATACTCTGGGCGATAGATGAAAGATACAATATCAGCATCTTGTTCAATCGCACCAGACTCCCTTAAATCAGAAAGTACAGGTCTTTTATCTCCTCCTCTTTGCTCAACAGAACGACTTAATTGTGAAAGTGCAATTATTGGAACGTTTAATTCTTTTGCAATTTCTTTAATAGATCTTGATATAGATGAAATTTCTTGCTCTCTGTTTCCTCCATTTTTATTCCCTCCAGCAGTCATTAATTGTAAATAATCAATAATAACCATTTGGATATCATGTTGCATTTTTAACCTTCTACACTTTGCTCTTAGGTCAAAAATACTGATCCCTGGAGTATCGTCTATAAAAAGTGGTGCAGTAGCTAATTTAGTAATTCGAGAATGTAATTGTTGAAACTCGTGTTCTTTTAAATCTCCTTTTCTTAATTTTTCAGCATTTAACCTTGTTTCACTAGCAATCAAACGTTTTACTAATTGAACGGAGGACATCTCTAAAGAGAAGAATGCTACCCCCATATTGTGATCGACAGCTGTATTACGAGCCATTGAAAGTACAAAGGCTGTTTTACCCATTGCTGGTCTTGCTGCGATAACAATCATATCAGAACGTTGCCAACCTGCAGTAACTTTGTCTAAATCAAAGAACCCAGTAGGGACACCAGAAATACCATCTGAATTTTGAGATGCTTTTTCAATTTCTTCAATTGCCATTCGAACAACATTTTGCATGGAGTCGGCATTTTTTCCCATGTTGTTTTCAGCAATTTTAAATAAGTCACCTTCTGCCTTGTTTAAAACATCAAAAACATCAGAAGTATCGTCATAAGCATCACGAATAACTTCGCCACTCATTTTAATTAACTCTCTTTTAATGAATTTTTCAGCAATAATCCTTGCGTGAAATTCAACGTGAGCAGACGAGGCAATTCTACTAGTTAATTGTGAAATATAAACAGCTCCTCCAGCCGCCTCAATCTCTCCATTTTGACGTAGTTTATTTGTTACCGTAAGTATATCAATAGGGTTGGAACTACCAAAAAGTTCACGAATTGCATTGTAAATATATTGGTGTTTAGGATCATAGAAACTATTAGGTGTTAAAATATCGATAACATCAGTAACAGCATTTTTTTCAAGCATCATTGCTCCCAAAACAGCTTGCTCCATATCTACAGCTTGTGGTGGAAGCTTACCAGACTCGTTAGGAACAAGATTGTTGCTTTTTACCCTCAACGCAGGTTTTCTGTTGTTTTCTAGTTTGTTATCTTTCTCCATAGATTACAAAAATAAGGAAAAAGAAAGGAGGATTTCATGATTAAAGAAAAGAAATTTATTCAACATTTGAATTGTTGAAATACTGTTGAAAAGACTTAACTTTGTTACAAATATTTCAAAATGAAGAGAGAAGTTGTAGAAACAGGAGATGGATCGAAAACAATTAGGATTATAGATCTTGATGAGAATTATCATTCTTCTCATGGTGCTCTTCAGGAGGCAATGCACGTTTTTATAAAAAATGGTTTGAACTCGACACCAAAAGCAGAGGTAAATGTTTTTGAAATGGGGTTCGGAACAGGTTTGAATGCTTTTTTAACAGGTGTAACTGCGAAAGAAGTGGAAAAAAAAGTTTTTTATCAAGGGGTAGAAGCTTATCCTGTAGATAAATTAGAGTTAGAAGCTTTAGGTTATAAAAATGTTCTAGGAGAAAAGAATAGTTCTATTTATACCAAAATAAACCAAATTGATTGGGAGAAAGTAATTCAGGTTACCGATAATCTAAAAGTGTTGAAAAACGAAGCAAAACTTCAAGACTTAAAACTTCAAGATAATTTTTTTGATATCATATATTATGATGCTTTTGGTCCAAGGGCTCAAGATGAAATGTGGTCTGTAGAATTATTTCAAAAAATGTATAATTCGCTTCAAAAAGGAGGTTTTTTGGTGACTTATTGTGCTAAAGGACAGGTGAAAAGAAACATGAAAGAAGTGGGTTTTGAAATTGAGAGACTCGAAGGCCCTCCAGGAAAAAGAGAAATGACAAGAGCTTGGAAAAGATAGCTTTTTCAATATTTTAAAAAAAAGAACAAATAATACTCTTTTATTGGTTAAAAGGGGAATATGTCGGGAAACAAAAAAGCTACTTAGTTGTTTTTCAACTAAATAGCTTTTTAAATTGTGCCCACGACTGGATTCGAACCAGCACGCAAGTACATGCACCAGCCCCTCAAGCTGGCTTGTCTACCAATTCCAACACGTAGGCATTTCTGCAAATATAGATAAAAGTAATTAACTAAGTTTAAAATACATTTCTTAGTTGAAATTTTCTTCTATGAAGACTTTTAATATCTCTTTACTTTCTATTTCTTCTGAAATTTCTATAAAAAAATCTAATTGCCATTTTTGACTCTTGGCTGCTTGTTTATTAGTTGTTTCATCCCAAATAGGGTAGACCCTAAAGGCTCTTTTTCCTTCTTTTATAGAGGTTGAAATGATTCCTTGTTGGATTAATGTTTCTTTTGGTATTGTGAAAAGCCCCTCTCTTTTATTTCTTTGTACCTTTACCATAAAAAAATCAAAATCATCCAAATCTTTATGAAAGGGTTCTATAAGGCCATTTTCTCTTCTTTTCCAGAAAGTTACAAATTGACCATTTTTTGTAGGGGTTATTTTAGCCTTTCTATAGATGATTTTAGAATTTTTAAGTTTGAAGATAGCAGCTTGATACTCTTCACTTTCTTTCTCTTTATGATAGTCTTCTATTTTTAAGTTGTTTTGTTCAAAAATAGCAGATTGAATTTTGTTAAGCTCTTTCAACATTTTTTGATTTTTAATTATTCTTGATTTGATTTACTAAATCTTAATTTGATTATCATTTTACTATCTGTTTTGTGTTTTATACAAACTTATCCTGCCCAGTTTTCACGATCCAGACTTCGCATTTGTATTGCTTCTGCTAAATGTATAGCTTCAATTGTTTCCGAATTATCTAAATCTGCAACTGTTCTGGCAACTTTTAATATTCTATCATAAGCCCTAGCGGATAACCCCATTTTGTCCATGGCATTTTTTAGAATATTACTGCCTGATTCATCTATTTGACAAAATTTTTGAATTTCTTTACTACTCATTTGTGCATTACAATGTGTCCCTTCACTATTTAGATACCTACTTTCTTGAATTAATCTCGCTTTGATTACTCTATCTCTTATATTTTGACTTCCTTCTTTAGGTGAGTCATGTGCTAATTCTTCATAAGATACTGGGGTAACTTCAACATGTAAGTCAATTCTGTCTAGTAGTGGTCCTGAAATTCTATTTAAATATTTTTGAACAACTCCTGGTCCGCATAAACAGTCTTTTTCAGGGTGGTTGTAATAGCCACAAGGACATGGGTTCATTGCTGCAATAAGCATAAATCCTGCGGGGAAATCAATCGAAAATCTTGCTCTAGATATGGTAACATTTCGATCTTCTAGAGGTTGACGCATTACTTCTAAAACTGTTCTTTTATACTCCGGAAGCTCATCGAGAAAGAGAACACCGTTATGGGCTAAAGAAATTTCACCAGGTTGAGGGTATCCGCCACCACCAACTAACGCCACATCAGAAATAGTATGGTGTGGTTTTCTAAAAGGTCTTTGTGTTATTAAACCTACGTCTTTTCCTGTTTTACCAGCTACACTATGAATTTTTGTAGTTTCTAATGATTCATCCAGTGACATTGGAGGTAATATTGTAGGCAAACGTTTTGCTAGCATTGATTTACCTGAACCTGGAGGGCCAATAAGAATAACATTATGTCCACCTGAGGCAGCAATTTCAAATGCTCTTTTAATATTTTCTTGTCCTTTCACATCTTTAAAATCAATTTCAAAAGCATCTAGCTTTTGTTGAAATTCTTTTTCAATATCTATTATTGTTGGAGGAATATCTTGTTCCTTATTAAGAAACATTACAACTTCATTAAGGTTATTAGCACCATATACTTTTAGTCCATCGACAACTGCTGCCTCAATTGCATTTTCTTTAGGAAGAATAATACCTTTAAAACCTTCTTTTTTTGCTTGTATTGCAATTGGTAAAACACCTTTCATTGCATTAAGGTTACCGTCTAAGGATAGTTCTCCCATTATGAGGTACTCTGCTAAATTTTCAGTCAATACCTGTTCACTTGCAGCTAAAATACCTATTGCGATAGACAAATCAAATGTAGATCCTTCTTTTCTTATATCTGCAGGAGCCATATTGACGGTGATTTCTTTACCAGGATATTTAAGGTTGTTGTTTTTAAATGCTGCTTTAATTCTTTGTTGGCTTTCTTTTACAGCACTATCAGGTAGCCCGACAAGGATAAAATTTACTCCATTGGCTATGTTTACTTCAATTGTGATTGTTGTGGCATCAATACCGAAAACGGCACTTCCATAAGTTTTTACTAACATGATTTAAGTCTTTGTATAATTAAGTTACTTGAAGTTAGTAAAAAAAAATAGAATAAATTAAAGTTTGTGAAATAAAAAAACCGATACTCAAAAAGTATCGGTTTTATAAAATTCTTAAGAAGTATATTAACGTTTATGCATTCCTTCGTCAGAAACAGAAATTCTCTTTCTTCCTTTTGCACGACGTGCAGCTAATACTTTACGACCATTCTTAGTAGCCATTCTGCTACGGAATCCATGTTTATTTCTTCTTTTTCTAACTGACGGTTGAAACGTTCTTTTACTCATGATATATATTCTTTAGTCTAATGTTCCTAATTGTAATCGGAATGCAAAGATAAATATATTTTCTAAAATACAAAGACTTTCAATAAAAATATAAAAAAAAGTATGAATACGGTTTAGGAGCGTTATTTTTGTATAAAAAATAGTAAGATTATGTTGCGTCCTAAAAAGGGTAAAGAGAAAAAAATAAAATTAACAAAAGAAAGTTATCAGAAGGCTAAGGGAATTTTTTCTTATTTAAAACCTTATAGGTTTTCTTTTTCAATAGGCTGGCTTTTTCTTATTCTATCTTCAAGTACTATGATTCTATTCCCATATTTAATGGGGCAGTTACTAGGTAGTTCTGGAGGTAAAGAGGTTACTTCAATGAATGATTCTTTATCGTTAATTAGCTTGGATAACATAAATACTGTTGTTTTGATGTTGTTTGCCTTGTTTGGAGTGCAAGCATTATTTTCATTTTTTAGAGTAGTTATTTTTACGAATGTTACCGAAAATGCGTTGAGAGATATTCGTAAAGATGCTTTTGAAAGGCTTATCTATATGCCAATGGATTTTTTTAATCAGAATAAAGTTGGTGAATTAACCAGTCGAATTGCTTCTGATATAACTCAAATTCAAGAAACTTTAAGAACTACAATTGCTGAATTCTTTAGGCAAATTGTTACTGTGTTAGGTTCGATAATTTTATTAATTTTTATTTCTTGGAAGCTTGCTTTAATAATGGTAGCTACAGTTCCTGTAATGGCCTTAGTAGCTGTGTTTTTTGGTCGATTTATTCGTAAGTTATCAAAACAAGCACAAGATTTTTCTGCAGAATCCAACTCAATCGTTGAAGAAGCATTGATGGGAATTTCAAATGTAAAGTCTTTTACAAATGAATTATTTCTATTAGCTAAGTATCAAAAATCATTAAATGAAATAAGGTCATTAAATATAAAAAGTGGAAAATGGAGGGGTGTTTTTATCTCTTTTATTATTTTTTGTATGACAGGTGCTATTGTTTTTATTATATGGCAAGGTTTATTGATGACACAAGGTACTAATCCAGAACTTTCTTCTGCAGATTTTTTCTCTTTCATGCTTTACACCATTATGATGGTTGCTTCTGTAGGTTCAATTCCAGATTTATATGCTGGTGTTCAGAAATCTGTTGGAGCTACGGAAAATCTAATGAATATTATTCAGCAATCGAATGAGAAAGAACTAATGGAAGGAAAATCTAAACCTAATATACATGGTGAAGTTTCTTTTCAAAATGTTGTTTTTGCTTATCCTCAAAGAAAAGATATTAATGTTTTAAAGGGGGTAAATATCTCTGCAAGTAAAAATGATACGATTGCTTTAGTTGGTTCTTCTGGAGCAGGTAAATCGACTATTTCAGCTTTACTTTTAAAATACTACAAACTGGAGAAAGGTACAATTACCTTCGATGGAGTTAATATTAATGAAATTGATACAAATCATTTAAGGGAGAGCATTGCAATTGTTCCGCAGGAGGTAATGTTGTTTGCAGGTTCCATTTTAGAAAACATTTCTTTTGGGAACCCAAAAGCAAGTAAAGAAGATGTAATCGAAGCAGCTAAAAAAGCAAACGCTTATGAATTTATTCAATCTTTTCCAGAAGCTTTTGAAACTCAAGTAGGGGATAGAGGTATTCAACTTTCAGGTGGTCAAAAACAACGAATCGCTATTGCAAGAGCTATCTTAAAGAATCCTACAATTTTAATTTTAGATGAAGCTACATCTGCTTTAGATTCTGAGTCTGAGAAATTAGTTCAGGATGCTTTAGAAAAGTTAATGGTTGGAAGAACATCTTTTGTAATTGCACATCGTTTATCTACAATACGTAAAGCGAGTAAAATTTTAGTATTGAGTCAAGGGGAGATTGTTGAGAGTGGAACACATGATGAGTTAATTTCTAATAAAGGAATCTATTCTAATTTAGTTGACCTTCAAGGAGTAGACTGATCTTAATATAAATGCTGTATTAGGACAGGATGTTTTAGT